>Ga0351946_1001_pt1 | contig 34988 bp, 22 predicted proteins | sample BONcelT113001F15_FD_206832 | JGI IMG/M metagenome (GOLD analysis project Ga0351946, IMG submission 206832) | Enriched cells from coal bed in the Powder River Basin, Montana, United States - BONCAT cells T11 rep3 HSBNCT.T11.300.1.F15 ...
TCCATGCTCTCCAGAAATAGATTTCTCCCTTCATGGTCTTCTTTTGGTCTTCAGTTAAAGTTCCTTTATCGATGTTATCAAGGAACATATTGCACTCACGGATGAATGCGTAAGGACCGCTTGTCTGGTTTTTATAGAATTCATCATCGATATCGGTTGAAGATTTCTCGGTGAGCTGATTATAGGTAGTCGATCCCGGAAATTCTTCTGTCGATTTGCTGTAAGTATCCGAATTACCTGTTGTAGCCGCAGGCAGACACAGATAATAAAGATAATCGACCTTGGCCTGAGCTGTTTGAATGTCATTATAGATTTCCTCATTGAAACCGTTATAGTCACGTTTTTCTTCCAGAAAGTCCGTACTACATCCAGCAACGAAAATGAGCAACGACACTACGATTAAACTGTTTTTCAATATATTTTTGATTGTCATAGCTGTATGTGTTTATGATTAAAGTGTAAGGTTGATCCCTAATGAAAGAGTTCTTAAGGTAGGATATACGCCATAATTGCTGTTGATATCCATGAACTTGCCAGGCAGTGGATTGTAGAAACTAAATAAGTTCATACCTGATAAGGTGAAACGGCAGCCTTCGACCCCAATTTTATTTATAACCGGTTTTGGTATCGAATATCCCAAAGTCAAGGTTCTCAGAGTCATCCGGTACGAATTAATTTGCCAGAAATCAGAGGTTACATTATTGAAACCACTCCAGTACATGTTCGGGTATTTGGCATCCACATTACCTGTTTCTGCAATTTCATTGCCACTACCATCCAGTGTTGGAAGAGTAAACATATCATTCCAGTATTTGGGAACATTCCTGTAGTCTGCCTGATTTGCATTTACGTATCTGGAACTGGATGGTACTTCAGAGAATCCACCCCATGAAGCACTGATCATAGCTGTCAGGCTTAAACCTTTCCAATCGCCACCTAAATTCAGGGAAAAACCATACGGATCACTGGTTTTTTTAGTTAACCGAACCATATCCTTATCATCTATAATTCCATCCGGCCCCTGGTATGTACCGTCTTCGTTCATGTTTCCGCGGACATCACGGTAATACAGCATGCCAGGTTTTAATTCATTTACATTGGTATTAAACACACTGGTAATCGCGTATTTTTGCACATAGTTGTCAATATCTGCCTGAGAACGGAACATGCCTAAATAATCAAATCCCCATTTCCCCATATCAACAGGACCATCGCGATAAACATCATCGTAATCTAAAATTGCAGGCCAGTCTTTCTTGCGGTAACGGCCATCACTCAATCCGGTATTCAGTTTCACAAAGTAGTTGAAATCTGAACCGATTTTGTCTCTCCATCCCAGCGATAATTCAATCCCGTATTGGTCAATTGCATCAAAATTTTCTTCTGCCAGCGCACCACCGATGGTTACGGGAACCAATGCATCACGTCGTACCAATATATTTTCGTTCCGGTCGAACCAACCGTCAACATTTAAAGAAAAGCGGTTGTTTAGGAATTTTGTATCAATTCCCAAATTAACTTTTGTGGTATTATCCCAGGTTGCAAAATAGTTTGGAGCTGCTTCCATTTTTAAACCCCATCCCATATTCTGGTTGGCGCTTGTTCCAAACACTGCCCCCTTGTTATTTTGATAGGTATATCTTTGACGCCACTGCCAGGCCCCGGTATTGTCTTTACCCAGAAATCCCAACGATGCCCTGATTTTCAAATAATCCATCCAGTTTACCTTGTCTTTAAAGAAACCTTCCTGAGAAATAACCCAACCGGCAGAGAACGAAGGGAAAGTCCCCCAGTAATTTACCGGTGCAAATTTGGTTGATGCATCCGAGCGGATCAGGAATTCAAACAGGTATTTATCGGCATAGGAATAATTAAAGCGACCGATGTAAGATAAAATACCTGCTTCTGAACGGGTTGTTTGACCATCGGCAGAACCTGTTGCCGTATTTGACTGTCCGTTGGTAAATGACAATACATCATCTTTGTAATAACGAACCTTTTCATTTTCCGTCTCCGATTTTTCAACTGAGAACAACCCGTTTACGCTGTGTTTTCCGAATGTGCGTTCATATATACCATAAAAGTTTAACTGGTAGCTGTCAGTCCTGTCACCATCTCTTAGCAAGCGGTTACCATTTTTCACCGTGTAGGTTTTTGCCGAGCCAATAATGTCACCCTCGTAAAGGTGCTTCCCCGATCCTGATCTCTCAGTGAAATAATAACCGGTATATTGTGAGCCTAATTGATTGTACATGTTGGTGTTGATACCTTTTGAATAGGCCATTTTCAGTTTTAACCCATTTAACAGTTTGCTCCAGCCAAAATCATACTCACCTGTCAGGTTAATACGCATGTTGGTCGGTTTATTGTCCTTGATGTTGGCTAACCGTTCTACTTCAAAAAAGTTATAGTAGATGATGTCATTGTCAGTGCGCTTATTCAATGGTCCATACCGAAGGATTGGCAGTCCGTCAACATACGCTGGTAAATATCCCGGAGTTGTCAGCAATGATAAGTAGTCATTGTCATCAACTTCGCCTCCGATTTTGTTGAAAGTTTGTTTCTTTTGGCCATAGTCTCCGGAAATTTGCATACCCACTTTAAAATGGTCGGCAATTTTAATATCAGCTCCGGCACGATAATTCCAACGTTCGTAATCCAGGGTACTCAGGTTCCCGTTTTGAGTGAAATAAGAAACACTGGTAAAATAGGTAGCATTTTTGCCTCCCCCGCTCAAATTAACGTTGTGTTTCATGCTGGTATTTGCTTTCCATGCATCATCGAGCCAATCGTAATTTAATCCTTTCATGGTTTCCAGTTCATCGGGCTGGAAGAAAGAAGTAACGGGACTTGAAGTAACATTTCTACCGCTTCGTCCCATGTATTGATTATAGAATACTCCATATTCATAGGCGCTCAGCATTTCAGCCCGCTGTACCTCGTCATTGTATCCAAATTGGCTGCTGATGGAGATTTTTGGGGCTCCTTCTTTTCCACGTTTGGTTTTAACAAGTATGGCACCCTGAGAAGAACGGGCTCCATAAACAGCAGCAGAAGCATCTTTCAGTACTGAGATCATTTCAATCTCATTGGGATCCAGATTATTAAATGCTGTTTCATCAGAAATGAAATCATCAATCACATAAATAGGACTTGTTGAACCTCCAACTTTGGATAAGGAAACCGGATTACGAACGGTTAGTGATGCACCCACGCCAGGACGGGTATTTCCGCCGCTGACTGAAAGTCCGTTTACAGTTCCTACCAATGCGGCACCTAAATTACTTGCTGGCAAATCGGTTATTTCCCTTGGATTTACAGTTGAGATTGATCCGGTTACGTTTCTCATTTTTTGTGTTCCGTAACCAACTGCAACCACTTCGTCCAGATCAATGGTCTCCGATTTCATTGTAATGTTGAAAGTGCCGGAATTGGTAAATTCAAGTTCCACCTTTTGCATTCCGATAAAGGAAAACACGAGTGTCCCTTTTGCCTGAGGAGAATCCAGCAGATATTTCCCGTCATTATTTGTTATTGTTCCAATGGTAGTACCTTTTACTGCAACTGTTACTCCGGGAAGTGGAATTCCTGTTTCGTCTGTTACCACTCCGGAAAGCCTAATGTTCGCATTTTGGGCAATCACAGGTTCCATTGTTCCAACGAGAAACATTGCGAGTAAAAAAATCATGATTAAATACCTCGTATGTCTTACGAAGCTGGTCTGCAACCATGAGAAAGCAGACTCGATTTTGACCTTTTTTTTCATTCCTAATTGTTAGATTTGTAAATTAATATCAACTATTTAGTAATTGTATATCGCCATTATCTGGCTCATCCTTTCCAATCAGAGACCGGGAATCTAATTTGCCTTTGAAAATGACATTCATTAATTGTTTGATTTTGTCTTTCCATTTTGGAAATCAACATGGTATCGTTTCCAAATATTATATCATTTCAAGATTTTAACAATACTAAAAACAAGCACTTTAGATAAATGGTAACGTTTACATTGCAAATGTAGATTATTTATTTATAACCACAACTATTTCGTGCTGATTTTTTGAGGAAAGGTGAAGAATTCTATCGACATTTACTTGAATAACATTATAGCTGATTCCTTTCCTGTGGCTTGAATTTAAACGCAATTGCATCAATTTGCAGTACCCAATTTACAGATTTGGATTTTTTTACAGGAATTTTTTTACAGGAATTTTTATTTCAATTGTTGAAAACTATTTTAGTTAAGTTGGTTTTACCATTACTTGAAATGGTTTTTACCAAATAGATTCCGTTTTTTATCCCATTGAGATTGGTATTCAGACCTTTCCCTGAATGAAGCAATATTCCTGAAATTGAATAAAGCTGATACGTAACCTCTTCAGAAAAACTTAAATTATTGTTTCTGACAAGCACTACTATTCCTGGTTTTTTATTCAGAATGATTTCAGAACTGGTAGCCTCATCGCCCGAACTTTTACTTAAGGCTCCATTCACGCTCACTGATTTTACTGCATAATTCTGATGGCCTGTTTGATATGAATTATCGGTAAATGTTGTCGATACAGCAAAACCAATTGTCGAATCGTTTTTCAGTACGACATAGCCAATTGCATCAGGAACTGCTGCCCATGTTAACTGATTTCCTTCTGCTTTAAAGTTTCCGGGGGCAGCCAATTCTTTTGTAACCCTGACCGGATCCCAAACCAAATTATTGCTTTTCAGGAAAAAATTCAGGTTATATAAATTCGTTGCCCAGAGATCGCTCACCTGATTGCTCCAGCTTACACGACCTGAAATATCGGCTGGTGAACCATCAGGATTCAAATTCTGATATTCAGCAAAATAAGCGCTTTCATGATTTGTATTACCACTCCAAACCGACCAGCCTTCAGATTTAATGTGCGAACCAAGCGTACAGTTCATAAAAACCGACGACGAATTTGGCTGCCACGGACGTCCAAGAAAATAGCTGTTATCTGCCACATCATCATTGGCGGTCACATTGCAATAACGAAATAGCAGACCATGTAAAAATCTACCGCCCACAAGGGGTGTTATCAGTTTTGTGTCGGCAGGTGCGCTGATATACTGACCACCCTTCACACAGTTGATTGTGCAACTGTCAAACACTGTGGTTGCATCGCCATAAATAAAATCGGTTGCTCCTTCGATGTAGCATTTCAGGTTGTATTGCCTCCGTTTGTTTGCATAATAGGTATCCTGAAATCCAATAAACCGGCAATTTTTAAATACCATGGTATCGCCGGTCGTTTTAATTGCCAATGCCTGTCCAACATTTCCGGATGTATTCCGGATAGTGATATTTTCGGCATAAAACCCGGGACCATCAGCCCAGAATGTATAGGTATCAGCAGCCGGTATTCCTTTCTGTGGATTGTCGTCCCATGAAATAATTATTTTTTTTTCATCCTCGCCGATCAGACTCAAATTGGTTTTGGTTGGCGACAATACTACTTTCTCATTGTAAATACCATTTTTCACATAAATCAAAGTTCTGGTCTGAAGAGATCCCGGTACTGAGTTGATCGCTGCCTGTACCGATGTAAAATCACCATGGCCATTTTTGTCAACAACCACATCAAACACCTGCGCCTTACTACTGATTCCAGAAATCAGCGACAACATGATGATCAAATGTACAGGGTTAAAATATCTTTTCAGCATTACTTTTATTGTTTTATGATCTTCTGAAAATAGGTCCGATTCGTTTCTGAAGTTGCTTTTATCAGGTAAATTCCTTTCTTCAGGTTTCCTGATGGAATTGAAGCAATTCCTGAAAGTTGCTCAACCGATTGCAATTTTTTGCCGAAAATATCAAACAGCTCAAGCTTTGTGATATGCTCGCTGCAATTAATCCGCATGAGATCCTGCACCGGATTTGGATAAATGTCGAAATAATCAGGATTTATGATTTCACCCACCGATGTGGAAACATCCAATGAATTCAGGTAATTCTCAAGATTGCTGTAACCATTTGAGGCAATTAATCTCCCATCATTCACATTTTCGATATTTAATCCATGCGCCATTTCCCAAATATCCGGGATTCCATCGTGATCGGTATCAAGCGGCGCTTCTGTTGAAGTTTTGTAAATGTCCCATGGAGTATATCCCTCGGGCGAACCATCAGGAACCAGGTTCCGCTGTGTGTCGATCAATCCTGAATTCACTCCTTTCATGGGTGTAACCTGTCCGTCGATTGTGGTAAACGCGTATCTGACAATGGCTCTTTCACCCTTTGCTTCAGCAATAACCCTTGCGTCAATCAAATCACGTTTGGGAAGAATTGCGCCCACATTTTCCATAACCGATGCGAATGCTTCTGCTGCAGTTTGTGTATAATTTCCATAAGCTTCAAGTACTCCGTCAGTTTTTACAAATTCATTGTCGGAACGAATATTCGCGGCTCCGCCTACTCCCGAAGCATCAACACCCAGCCAGTTATCATTGGTTTTATCATCGCTGCCAACCATCACATTTCCATTGAAAAACCATTTTCCGTAGCCGTCAAGCGTAACTCCGCTGCGGTTTAACGAAGGACGTGCAAAATAGGTGGTTCCTGTAGTTGCCGGGCCCGGAATGAAATAGTTGTTCACCACATTGGTATGGCAAAATCCGTTGCCACCGGTACCTTCCCATTCGCCACCATAAAATGCGCCCGCACTTCCCCAGTTAAAATTTACATTGTTGCGGTAATCAACCAAGGCCTCTTTGTCATTCACATTGGAACCGTTTATACGCGGCATCCGCGAATTATGATCGGCCAAAAGGTTGTGGTGATAGCTGGCATACTGTCCACCCCATTGGGTTCCGTAGCCACGTGCTCCTTTTTTATGAACCGAATTGTACAGCGATTCGCTGATAATACTCCATTGAACGGTTGAATTTGAATTGCTCGAAAAATGCGTGGTTTCCTCAATTGCCCAACTGAACGAACAGTGGTCGATTATAAAGTTGCTACCATTTTCTATACGGAAAGCTGAAGTTTCCAGTCCAAGTTCATCACCAGGGCGGGAACGGAGATAGCGGACAATGACATTGTTTGACGCGGAGAAATTGAGTGTGGCACCACGGAAACAAATACCGTCGCCCGGGGCGGTCTGCCCGGCAATGGCAACATTGTTGCGTGAAATCCTCAGTTCACCTTTCAGGTTAATGACTCCGCCAACTTTAAAAACAATTGTAATCGGGCGTTTAACGGTATAAGTTCCCAGAATAGGATCAACTACCTGTTCGGTGGCCTGTGTAAATGCCCAGCGAAAACTGCCAACAGGCGGATTGGTCAGGTCATCTTCAAGATTTGTCACCTCCACTACCCTGCCGGTTGTTCCGTTTCCCCTTCCTCCTGAAGCAAAACGTCCGTAACCTTCAGCTCCCGGAAATGCCAGTTGTTGAGCGCCGGATGAAAATCCAATCATCACAATAAAAGCAGTGTATATTAATTTTGATATTTTTTTCATGAGCTGATTTGTTTAATATTTATTCAGCCAAAGGATCGAATGTTCCGTTTAGCCAGCCTTTGGTTTGTTCAACAGCCGGGCTACTTTGAATAAATGAATTTGTAACAGCAAAAAAGTCATACAAGCTGATATAGTTTAAGCGCTGAACCTGACTGTTCACTGTAGCCTCCATCACTTTATAATTGGTAGTGAAATAGGTGTTGTAGTCTGCACTGTTGTTGATATCAACATGTCCCAGAAAAACCACTGTGTCAATTCTGTTCCATCCTACGTATGGAGAAGTTGCATCCGTAATACGGCGTAACCATGCTGATTTAACAACAGTTTCCAGTCCGTGTCTTTGCTTCCCGTTCATCATTTTGACATTGTTGTCCAAATCATTTCGATACATCAAACGACGCCGAAGATCCCAGTATCTTTTATTCTCGAATGCAAATTCGACACTTCGTTCAATCATTATAAGTTCCCGAAGTTGTTCTTTGGTGATTGTTTCAGATATTCCAAATGTTCCGCCATTTGATTCAATACCTGCTCTTTCGCGAATCCGGCGAACCAAAGGCAATGCTTCGTTTGTCCTGCCGATTTCATTGGCCGATTCTGCCAGATTCAGCAAAACTTCTGCATAACGCAATTCATGCCAGCTGGTACTTGTTTGGGAAGTATTTTCTTTGGCAATGGTCGGATTGGTTGCTTTTCGGCAATAAAAACCTGTTGAAGGGGTACGGTTGTTTTCGTGTATATTTCTCACATAGGTCCACTGTCTTGTCTGTGTACGTCCGTTCATGCTCCATTCAGCTCCATTATAGGCAATGGTAGCATATAATCTTGGATCACGGTTTTTCCAGAAATAAGTTGAGTCGTAACCGGAATCAACCTCATCAATCAGTTTTCCGTTTGCCATCGGAAAAGATTTAACCAATTCCCATGTCGGATTGAATCCACCGTTTCCACCCGCTGATGGTGGTCGGACACTACCTTCCCAGCTACTCGTATAGTCATTTCCGGCATCTGCACTAAACCGCCTGTAAATAACAGCCTCAACATCCGACAATGCTTCGCCGGTAAATATTTTGCTGAAATCAGGATTCAGAGCCCTTGGAACACTCATTTGACCAAGCAACTCAACTGCTTTGTTACTGGCATCGTATGCACTTTGCCAACGATCCTGCTTATTCTGAGGATTGAACAATGGACTTGCCCACGTTAATAAAATACGGGCTTTAAATGCAGCCGCGGCACCGCTGGTAATTCTTCCCTGATCGGAGCTTAATGACCAATCAACCGGAAGCGATGCAATTGCCTGATCCAAATCGGCTATTATTTTATTTATTGATTCTGAAGTTTTACTTCTGGGAACATTCAAATCTTCGGTAAAAGGATCCTGAACATCTACTACCATTGGCACACCGCCATACATTCGTACAAATTCCCAGTATCGCAATGCCCTGAAAAATAAAGCCTGACCAATAATCGGGGCTTTTAAATTTTCTTCAAGACCAGAATTCCGGAGTCCTTCGATACAAATATTAATTCGGCGAATCAACTGGTATTTATCTTTATGCAATACCGTAACTGCATCAAGAATATTTGGAGTAACAAATCCATACAACAAATTGGTAACTGATTCGGATGACGAAGTTGCTTCATCAGTCAGTCCCGAATTAACTCCCAGTGACATGCCGGGCATATTATCCTGATAAAGTTTATTCACATATAAAGTTGCCTGGTTTTCACTTTCCCAGATCTTATCGTCAACAACATTTAAGTCGTGTTTATCCAAAACATCCTCACATCCTGTTAAAACTGTGAACAACAGTATCGTTAGTATTATTTTATATGATTCCATCTGTGTTGTTTTTTTGTTTCTGTTATATATTTCAGTATAAATGGGAATAACTACATTTTCAGATTTATACCGAAACTGAATGTTTTTAATAACGGATACGTGTTGTATCGTGCAATAGCATCTTCTTTATACTTAAACGTTGTAACAGGCGACCATAAATTAGTTCCTACAAAGTAGATTCTCAATTCAGGAATACCCAGTTTTTTCGATAAGTTACCCGGCATATTATACGAAATATTAAGGTTTCTCATGCGAACCTGGTAAACATCCTTCATCCAAAAAGTTGAGACCCATTCATCGGTTGAAGCAAATTTTGGACTTGGATAAGCGGCGTTGGTATTTTCAGGGGTCCAGTAATCGCTCCAGAAGGCCGGTGAATTTTTTGTTGTTGTAGGAACAGTCCTGGCCAGTTTATCAACTACTTTATTTGTAATTCCATAAGACATTCCAAACAGTGTACTTATAGAAAAATTCTTCCAGTTGGCGCTCAATGAAATATTTGTCGGCAATAAATTTTTCCACACAAAATGGTCATTAATCCGTTCCACATAGGTTTTATCGAAAACAGAGTTTATTAATCCATCCGGTTCAAAAACAGTTTCAGGTTCGCCTAAAGCCCTATTTCCAGGTCTTCCAATATCCTGAAAAAATAAACTTCCCACCTCTGCCGGTTTGCCATCAACAATATAATTGTGTCCCCATTTGGTCATCCAATCTGCATTTATTGCATCCAGTTGATCCTGTGTACGGATAATTCCATTTGTAATGTAACCTTCCTCGCGACCGGCAGCCGATGTGCTTTGTCCGATTGGATATCGGAAATCGTTTGGTGCATATTGCGTTGGCCGGTCAATGATCCGGTTGGTTGAAAAGGAGAAGATCGCATTGGCATTCCATCTGAAATCACGTCCGATTTTTCCATGATACCCAATTGACATATCGTATCCCCAGGCTTCCAGTCTTCCAATGTTTTCGCTGGGCATGTCAGTAATACCTGATGTTTGCGGAAACTGTGATGTTCGTTTGTCAAGAATATCGAATTGGTAGGTATAATACATATCAGTTGAAACACTCAGTTTATTTTCGAGGAATTTTAAATCAATACCCAGGTTGTGCATCCGTGATTTTTCCCAGCTTACGCCAGTGCTTACCACATCGGTTTTTCCTGAAATGCCCATTCCGCCAACTGCTGTACTGCCACCAAAAAGATAACTTCCTGAAGACCCAAAATTTAAATTGTATTCGTAATCGCCAACAGAACTATAGCCGGTTAAACCCATCGAAAACCTTATTTTCAAAAAATCAATAAATGCAAGTTTTTCTTTCATAAAGTTTTCTTCAGACATTACCCAACCAACCGAAACAGCCGGGAATACTCCTACTCTTTCTCCGGGAGCAAATTTCGTGGTACTTTCAACCCTCACGGTTGATTCGAGCAGGTATTTATCAGCGTATGAATAGTTTAAACGTCCAACTGCACCAAGGTCACCACCTTCAGACATTGAACCATCGGATTTGGCTGCAAGGTAATTGAAAGCTCTCTGGGTTTCAATTCCATAAATTTGAATACCTTCTGCCAAAGCGCTAAAGCCATACGAATTTCCTTCCGACTGTTCATAGGTGACAAATGAAGCAAAGCTATGTTTCCCTATTTTTTTGCTGTAATTCAGGCTGAAATTTAGCTGGTAGTTTTGATTTGATCCAAAAGATTCGGAAATTCTGTTTTTATTTGAAATTTCCTGAATTGAAGCAATTTGATCACTTAGTATGTACTGAAAAAGAGGTTGATACTCATACAAGGTATAGGGGATGTTATATTCTTTATTGTAACTGTGGCTTTCCCTTCGGCTGTAGGAGGCACTCGCCACCAGTCCTTTGATTTTTGGAAACTCGTAGGTTACTTTTAAGTTTACAGTATTTCCTTTATCAACATCGCGCCTGTAACTATCCGATTCGAACAAAGCAAATGGATTAAAAGACACATTGTTGTAAACAGGTTTTCCATCAATATACGGAGGCGTCCATTTAGGTACCTGAAGAAGGTTTTGAAATAAATCTTCCATTGTGTTAGCCCCTGTGCCAGTAAGATATGGCCGTTTAAAATCTCTGTTATCCAAAGCAATCGTTGCGGAAACAGATAAATCATCCGTTATTTTGGCATCCAATCCCAACCGGTAAGAATATTTACCAACATCCATTTGCGGGAAATTTCCTTCAGTATAAAGGTATGTTCCGCCAGCAAAGTATTTAACTTTTTCACTTCCTCCTGAAAAATTTAAAGTATGACGGGTAACAGCAGATTTTTGCCAGGCCTGATTCAACCAGTCATGGTTCTGATTTTTCATCGCTTCCAGCTCTTCTGCCGAGATGAAACCTGTAAATAATGGGTCGTCTTTGTATCTGGAATTGATCATTCTGGCCTGATCGTATGCGCTTAACATTTCGGTTTGCATGGTTGCATCACCAACACCGTAACTGCCTGAATAATTTACACGTAATTTACCTTCTTTTCCACGCTTTGTTTTTACCAGTAAAACACCATTCGCGCCCTTACTTCCGTAAACGGCTGCTGAGGCATCTTTTAATACCGAAAAGCTTTCAATTTCCGAAGGATCCAATGCGTCATATTGTTCCTGCGATACTTCAAATCCATCAACAATGTATATAGGCGATGGATCTTTCGCTCCCTGTCCGGATGTTCCGAAAGTAGTTTCTCCACGAATCGTTATCCGGGTTGATGCTCCCGGATTACCAGTAGGTTGTGCGGGTGAAACATTAACGCCGGCCATACGCCCTTCCAGTAAGCTTGAAAGGTTGGTTGCCGGAATATCTTCGAGTTGTGCCGCCGTGATACTGGAAATAGAACCCAAAAGATTGGCCCGTTTTACTTCGCCGTACCCAACTACTACCACTTCATCGAGTTCAGTAAGATCTTCGCGTAATACAACATTGATCTTTGTTTTACCTTTTACCGGAATAATTTCAACGTTATAGCCAACAAATGAAACCTGAAGGGTATCTGTTGCTTTTACCACAATGGAATAATTGCCATCGACGTCGGTTATTGTTCCGTTTAGTGTGTTTTTAATGATCACATTTACACCAACAATCGATTCGCCTTTTTCATCGGTAACAGTTCCTTTTACCGAAATCTGATTACCGTTTTGTGCAAAAACTGAGGGAACGATTATCAGTTGAGCAATGACAATCAGCAAAAAAGGGAAAAGTCTTTTTCGAAATTCAGAAAAGTCTTTGAAATACATTTTATTTCTCACTTTCGTTTTCATCTAGTTCTGGTTTGATAATTAAACTTGAATTGTAATTATTTTCATTTTGCTCCGCTGTTAAAACATTTCCTCAATTGTGTCTGAAAGAATGCCTGATTTGACATTCTTTCAGACATGAAACAGTTCGCGATTTATTTGATTAATACCTTTGCTGTTTTGGCACGATTACCTGCCATTGCTTTAACCAAATAAATTCCGGAAGGCATATCGTCCATTGAGATTAAGTTAGAATGATCGGCAGTCTTTACCAGTTTACCGGTAATGTTGTAAACTGCTACTTTGGCTTGTTCCGATATTCTGATTTTTTTAAGGTAACTGTAAATTTTCAGATCATCGCTTTTTATCCCTTTAGCAGAAGTAGTTGCAGTGTAATCACCGTAAACTTTCAGATCATGAATTCTTGCAGTCTGGCCACCGCACTCACCAAAACGCAACATTATATTTTCAGCCCAGATACCATCTTCCCAGGTCATTCCGAATGCCGAAGGGTCGCAACGGTATGTATTTGGAGTTTTTACATGCGTGAACACATCTTTAGTAAAACTTGCATTATAATTTGTCCCAGGCTGGTAACGCAATGTATCCCAGGTTGTACCGTTATCAACGCTAACTTCGCATAATACGCCGCGCTTATTTCCACCGGTACTCGAATGTGACCATTGAATGATATCAACAAACTCAAGTTTTCTCAAATCGACTACAAACGAACCATGAACCGTAGGAGGAGTAGATGCATAAGTCCTGCTGATCTCTACAAATCCGTCGCTAACATTTGGAGTATTCTCAACAGCATCCCTGAAAGCATACGCAGTTTTCCATTGGGGAGCAAAAGCACATTGATCAAAGATGTATGTCACTGCACTGTCCTGTGTTCCAACTAATGGAACTTTTACCGTTTTATTCATGTAACCGTACACAATTTCTCCTGATATCGGATCAATTACATTGTCACTGTTTCCCTGGTTCGATTCGGTATCAGAATGAAAAAATGGAAATCCCTGGAAATTCTCATTAATTACCAATGGAGAACCTGGCGCTAGACCTTCCCATCCGGTGCCGGTTCCGGTATTTACCTGGGCTAAGGAGTTTAAACCTACGCCTGTTAAGGCGCAAATGATCAAAGTAAAAATTTTTGTTTTCATATCGTTAATTTTAATTTAAGGTTTAAATATTATGTGTCCAGCTTGCTTTTCAGCCTGTTATCTCTTTTTAAGCTAAGCCAGCCATAATAGGTTAACGACTCGTCAACCGGCTTTTCCCTGAAAATAAAACTGGATCCGTAAGCTACGATCATCAGTACCACATGGCTGTAAACCCCAATCATATATTTATGCTGACTGAAGTTCAATTGACCCAAATCCATCAGGAGATATTCTTTACCGTTTAAATCGAGAGGAGTAGAAGATAGAATTGCATAAAATGTAAAAATGATGCTCGCTATAATTCCGAGATACATACCTTTTTTGTTTGTCCTTGTGCTAAATATCCCGAGAAGAAACATACCGGCAATTCCACCTGAGAAGATGGCATAAAGAGTGAAAACTATTCCGAGAACACCTTCACCGCCTGCCCAAACATAAAACATAGCAATAGCGACAGCCCCAATTCCGGCAAGAATAACAAACAGTTTACTCTTTTTCATTTTATCCTTTTCTGAAGTGAACGGACGCCATCTTAAATAATAATCTTCAAGACAAATGGCTGACAGACAATTCAGGTCGGAATCGAGACTGGAAAAGGCAGCAGCAATTAATGCGGAAATGATCAATCCTACAACTCCTACCGGTAGTTTCGTCATGATGAAGAAAGGAAATACGGCATCGGGTTTAATATCTGCCGGAAGAGCCGCACCGGTAATCTGGTAATAGGAGAACAGGGCCGTGCCAATAAACATGAACAATGCCCATACCGGAACGCTTAGTAATACACCAATTAAAGAAGCCTTTACTGCTTCTTTATCGGTTTTAGCGGTTAAATATCGCTGAACGATGGTTTGGTCAGTACCATATTTCTGGATGGCATAAAAAATACCATTTAGCGCCATTACTATAAATGTCAGGTTCACAAATTCCAGATCGAAAGGGCCAAAACCAATGCGCCCGTTTTCCATGGCAACTGTCCAAATTGCCGATGGACCGCCTTCAACCGAAAACATGATGATCAGCAGTGAAAGAATTCCACCAACAATAAGCATAAATCCCTGAATTACATCGAGCCAGATAACGGCTTCAATGCCACCAATAAGCGTAACCAAAATAACTACCACAGCAATTACTAAAATCACATAAACGATGTTAATGCCAATCATTCCGGAAACCGCCAATGAAATAAGATAGAATACAGTCCCCATTTTGGTGAAATGGTTCAGGACAAAACCAAGTGAAGTGTATAAACGGGCATAATAACCGAACCTTTTTTCGAAATATTCATACGCACTCAATCGGATAACTTTTCGGAAAAGCGGTACAATTACTCCAACAATAAAAACCAGTACAAGCGGAACCATTAACCCCTGAACCAGAAGGATCCAGTTGGATGAATAACCTTCGCCGGGATAGGCAAGAAATGTGACACTGCTGATGAGCGTTGCCAGGATTGACATGCCAATTGCCCATGAAGGAATCGTACCACTTGATTTAAAGTAATTACCGGTGTCTTTCTGCCCTTTGGCAAAACGCAGGCCGACCACAATGGATATAACAAATGATGCAATAATTATCGCATAATCAATAACATGTATGCCGCCCACTTTTTCCATATATGATGATATAAAAACTATGAATTTACAATACTAACATTTTCGAAAACAACACTTTTTGGCCATGAATAACTTCCTGGTTTTGTTGTGATGCATAAGTTGGGGTAACCTTCCGCATGCATCTGTATGATTCCAAAATCAAGTTCCTTAACAGGGTACAGTTTTGAAATATTTAGGGATTTCAATATTTCAGATGTAGTGGCGCCCCCTTCAATAAACAGATCGGTAAGTTCGGCCTTTTGATGTACTATTTGAACCAATTGAGCAATCGTTTCCTTTATTCTTGTCGATAATCCCGGTTCATTGCTATGACTGTATTCTACTGAAATTATTACTTTTTGTTTTCTGTTTATATAAGAAACGATTTCATTGCCCCAGTTTTCAATGAGTTCAGGATTAAAATCCTTCTGATTGTATATATCTTTCGGTATATTCATTTTGATAATACCTTCACTTTTCAGCCTTTTCACAATTTCAATCCCATTTGGGAAAGTGCTGCCAAAAACAAAAAGAGTTTTATCACTAAGTCTGACCATACCGTTTGATTGAATTATTTTGAGATATTTCATTCCCAGAATAACATCGAAAAAACCTGAACCTCCAGCAGCAATAGTCGATTCATCAATTATTTCCGCCCATTTCCGCAAATCATCCTGATTGGTAACATTACCAATTATAAGGCCTGATTCCGGTAACTCTTCATCAATATTTTTTGAAACTACCAGGCATTTACCATTTTGAATAATTTCAAGAACCGATGATGTTTTAATTGGAAATTCAGGATCATTGGAAAAAAATGTCTCGGAAAGAGGCACTGATTTCACAAAATACTGACCATTTTCAATGATTCTGCCCATCGAAGGATTTGCCGCAATGATGATGGTCCGCTTTTTATTGCTCACATCCATTTGGGCAATAAGTTCATCAGCAATATTTCCTCTTAGAACCGAATCCAGCTTTTTATAAATGTATTCAGGTTTCTGTTCCAGAAGTTTTTTTGTAATTGTTTCAATTTTTCGTTTAGCCTGACTGGCAGATAAAGACCTGGTATCCGCATCAATAATAAGGACATCGACATCTCTGATCTTCTTAACAGCAGTCTCAATAACTACCCTCAATCCATATTTTAAAACTATTCCACCTACCTCAGCGGCCCCGGTAAAATCATCAGCTATTACAGCAATCATATTTTTCTATTTTTATCAACCTAATTCGAACACAACTTTACAGCATAATCGATTGCACATAAAAGTGCATCGGGACTTGCGACACCTTTTCCGGCAATTTCAAAAGCAGTTCCATGATCAACCGATGTTCGTACAATCGGCAATCCCAAAGTAATATTCACTCCCTTCACACTCTTCATAACACCTTTTTTTTCATCCCATTCAAATCCTGAAAACTTAAATGGAATATGGCCCTGATCGTGATACATCGCCACACAACCATCGAACTTTCCTCCATTCGCCAAAGCAAAAAGAGTATCGGGTGGCACTGGTCCCTGAACATTAAAGCCCAGCTTTTTTGCTTCGGATACAGCGGGAATAATTTCCTTTATTTCTTCGTCGCCAAATAATCCATTATCTCCTGAATGAGGGTTTAAACCTGCAACCCCAATTCGCGGAGCATCGATACCAAGTTTACGTAAACCCTTGTCCATGATAGAAATGACATCCAGAATACGTTCCTTCTTTACCAAATCACAAGCCTGACGCAATGAAACGTGTGTGCTGACATGAATGACTTTAATTTTATCGTCGGCCAGCAACATGGCATATTTGGGTGTATTGGTATAATGAGCATAAATTTCGGTGTGTCCTGAAAAATGGTGCCCGGCTTCATTCAGCGCTTTTTTATTGATCGGACAGGTTACAGTTCCATCCACCTCTCCCCTATTGGCTAGCTCAATGGCCTTTACCACTGAACGAAATGCGATATCGCCGGCAATTTTTGAAATCTCGCCATATTTTATTTCCCCCGAATTTTCTACCGGTAATTCATAAATATCTATCGTACCATATTCAAATCTTGCCTCACCAACCTGATGAATCGTTCTGATTTTCAGATCGTATTTAGTGATTTTCATGATCTGACTAATGATTTCGGCATTGCCTATCAATAGTGGACTACAGCGATTATAAATCTCTTTAACCGAAAACGTTTTAACGGCAATCTCGGGCCCGATACCTGCCGGATCGCCCATCGTAATTGCTAATATTGGTCTCTTTATAGCCATTCTATTAAATATTCAGATTTTTAAATTCAACAAGCATATCCCTGCGATATGCAATTTCTTCCTGCGCTGACATTTTAAACAAAGGAGGCATCACCTGCGTACCACACAAATTTTTCATCGACATTATTACCTTCAAAGCCACCAGCGAATGACTTAAGTTTCTCCCTTTCTGATAGAGGGTTGAAATTTGATCGGTTTGCTGTTGTAATTCATTTGCCAGTTCAGTATTGCCGTTTTTTACAGCCTGGTACAATTGCTGAAATAACTCAGGGCAAAGATTACCGGTACTCGGAATAATTCCTGAAGCCCCTTTTTCCAGTCCGTAAGTTGACATGGCAGCCCATCCAACGAGAAACAGAAAGTCGTTGCGGTGTTTCCACAATTTTAATGATTCGTCCAGCCTTTCCTGGTTGCGTTCCGAATCTTTTACTCCTATAATATTCGGATGGTAACTCAATTTTTCAATTACTTCCAGCGGAACTGAATGGTGGGTTGTTGCCGGAATGTTGTATATAAAAAGCGGAAGCGGAACCGAATTGGCAATCATTTCAAACCAGTTTGCCATTTGTGAGGCGTCCATTGGATAAAAATTCGGGAGAGTGGCTACAAGAGCACTAACACCCATATCTGCAAATACTTTCCCTTCTTCAATGGAGGTAAATATTGAATTACCTGAAATTCCGGCCAATACAGGTTGTTTTCCTGAAGCTGCATCAACAGTTGACTTCAACAAATCAAGTTTTTGGTGGGCTGAAATGGAAACTCCTTCGCCGGTGGTTCCAATAATAAATGGTTTGATCTCATTCAAAATGAAAGAATTGACGATCGTTTTTACAGCATTCTTATCGACTGAAAAATTGTCGTTAAACGGGCTGACCATCGGAACAATTACACCACTATATTTTGCTTTTAATTCCATAATTACATTGCTCTCATATAAATATAAATGGCATTCATCAGAGATACTTCCCTGACATTGTTTTTTAATAGCCGTTGAATTTTCAATGCCGAGTGCGCCATTTCTTCAATTTGTATTTCAGTGATATCCAGGTCTGACAAACGACCGGGAATACCAAAATCACTGATCATTTTTCGAATCAATTGTATTCCTTCCATAGCTGCACTTTCGCCTGTAAAATTGGCGCTGACACCTAAAGCATAAGCTACCTGCGCATATTTTTCAGTTGCTTCGCATAAATTATACTCCATTACATGCGGCAAAAGCAATGCATTCGAAACCCCATGCGAAATTTTATATTTACTGCCCAATGGATATGCCAGGGCATGAACTGCACCGGTATTTACCGGCCCAAGGCACATTCCGCCATACATACTTCCCATGGCAACTTTTTCTCTGGCCTCCAGATCGTTTCCGTTTAGAAATGCCCTTTTCAGGTTTTGTCCGATTAAAGCAATTCCTTCCAGCGCCAATAAGTCGGTTGCCGGATGCGAAAACCGGTTAACATACGCTTCAATACAATGAGTCAGTGCATCGAGACCGGTTGCAGCCGTTACTGCCGGTGGTACTCCAATTGTTAACTCAGGGTCAATGTAGGTTGCATCGGGAACCAACGCCGGACTGATCACACCAATTTTCAGATCACTTTCAGGATCGAAAAAAATGGCATTTGGCGACATTTCGCTACCTGTTCCGGAGGTTGTTGGCAAACATGCCAGATAAATGTTTCGCAATACGCGACTGTTATCAGCAATTATTTCCTTTAAATCAACCTGATTATTTATCGTTGCTGCAACAAGTTTTGCTGTATCTAAAACACTTCCGCCACCAATTCCAACAATACTGTCGGCATTAAATTCACGGGCTTTCTGCAAAACCAAACTATAATCCGAAAAAGAAGGTTCCCCTTTAATTTCAGTATTGATCAGTATTTCAATATTCGCTTGTTTCAATATATTCAGGCGATCTTCAAGCTGACTTTGCAATTCAGAAATAGTTAAGACAAACAAGCGTTTGAGACCTGTTTGTCTAAAGTCTTCAACGAATTGCAAAAAGCATGTATTTCCGAATACAACTTTTTTAGGATTATTGAATATTATATTACGCGTACTCTCCATTCTAAATCTTTATTTTTATGCCAATGCTGTAATTTTTTATTGCTGGTGCAATATTACAAAAAAAAATATTCAATCATGCAAAAATATGTAAACGTTTACATTTAAAATATTCAATATTTATAGCACTCTTAAAAAATTAAAATATTTGAACATGTAAACGTTCTTATTCAATAATAAACGAATTTCCATAACAGGTAATAAGCAAATATCCGATTCATTTCAGGGAGAAAAAAGGTGGAATGATTACTCATTCCACCTTCACATAAAACTATTCACCTAAGCTATTTCGCTATATTCAGTTTACCTGAAACAGTGTCAGAACCAACTTTCAAACGATAAATGTATAAGCCATTCTTTAAACTCTGTGTATTAATGTTGATTTCATTAACACCTTCAAACAGAGTTTTACTTTTACTAATTTCAATTGCCTGACCTACCATATTAAACAAAGTGAGCGAAACTTCTTCTTTCTGTGTCAGGTTGAACCGCACTTTGGCATATTTGGTTGCCGGGTTAGGATAAACGACAATGTCGTTGGCTATTTTCATATCTGAAACAGATGTTGGATCACCCGCAACAGCTTTCATGTAATAAATATTTACACCGCTTGATGGCGAAAACACATAAATAGTTGTTGCCTCACCTGCATATTCGAAATCCTGTTTCCCAATTGAAGCTCCCAATGCCGGGAAGGTGCCAATAACATTGTCCTTAGTACCTGCAGCAATGGTCAATGTACGATCGGCGCTGCTACTTGATGACATTCCTGCCACAGTGATGGTTGTATTCCCGGAAACGTTAAAAGCAAGAATTCTGGAAGTTGGCACTCCATCAATAAATTCGCCTGACCCACCTAATTTTAACCGGTGAGTGAAATTCATTCCATCAATTGATTTGTTGTTGGCATCAATATCAACAGATTTGCCTGTAGCAGCAAAAATAGTTAATCCTTCAACGGTAGTTGCAGCAGTCAATGAACCCAAGGCATTAAATGAGGCAGTGCTCATATTCCATTCCTGTGTTTTTGGTATCTCAACACCTTTAAAATATACATCGTACCAAATTCTGGTGCCACAATTCAACTCTAGTCTATCGAATGCGGCATCCAATGATGTTGGGGTAACTTTGAAATAGAACATCAGGTCATCATCAACAGTACCCGAAACAGGTGCAGCGATTTCTATTTTTGCTTTTGACCATATCAATGTGCCTGTATTTAATACTGCCGGAGTAAGTGTATATGGCACATCAATGGTGTAATTACCACTCCCGTCATTTGCTTTAATGGCCTGAGTTTCAAGGAATGAAAATACTTTTTTCGTAGGAACCTGTAAGTCATTAATAATAGATAGTGTTCCTGAACGTCCTGCAGTTTTTAAATGAAGACTTAACATGTTTTCTTTGTTCAAATTCCCAACCAAAGGATTTTCAGAATTATTAATAATCGCATTGGCTATTAAGCCTGTGGCTGGAACAATCCATTGTGCCAATGGAAAAGAGACTGAAAAATTATCAAATACAATGGTAGGGTCAACAGTATTTTTAGACATTGCAGTTCCGGTTCCCATGGTTTTAATGAAAAAATACACTTTCAAATTTGAAAAATCGGCAGGCGTTTTGCCGATGGCTTCAGCCAGTTTAAACGTTTTCTTTCCTGAACCGGTAACATAAAAATTATCTACAGTTCCAATGATGTTGGTTGCACTTCCGGTTGCCACAGTAAGTTTATAGGCGGCAGTTAATCCGGTATTTCCGGCATCGTACGTATCAATGTCAAAACTAATATCCTCAGATACTGCTTTCCCGGCGAAATTGTACTGAAATCCGTACTCAACTACTTTATACATACCCGGATGTGCACCAAAAGCCTGGTTCAATGGATCTTTGTTTACATCAAACAGACATGCAGAAGGTTTCCATGGCACATTTTTCGCAGAGTCGGCGGTGCCGGCATTTAAAAGTTCATATTTCTCCAGAATTCCAAGCAGCGACTTTACACTTGCCACGCGTACCGGGTTTCTGTTTGCACCATAATCACGGCATTCAAAGTCCCCATTTATTATTTTTGGGGCATTTGCAGTGTCCGCAGCATACACATTTACCTGTAATCCCCTTTGTGTCTGACACTTTGAAAGGGTAATAGTAAAAGTTGTATTTGTCTCATCAGTGTATTTCCAGAAACTGCTATCTTTTGCAGTATTAAAATTGACAGCAAAAGTACCTACTGCCTGTACAGAATCAACAGAATAAACCTGCCCTATGTTTGTATTGGTGTTCATATTAAACTGGGCATAAGTGTAACCTGCAAAAAACAACATGCAAGTCATCACAATCATTTTTAAAGTAAAATTTTTCATACGCGTTTTTTTTGATTAAAAGTTTAAAAAGGATTATTACTAAATTATATAATTAAAATTCTCAGGTTGACGGTTAAAATTATATCCGAAAGAAACATCGTTTACATATTTAATATATTTATATACAAATATTTAAATAACATTTATCTCATTTTAATGATAACGTTTACATTTTAAAATAGTTTCATTTTTTCATTAACATTTTCAAAAAATAATTAGCAGGAACTTCGTTTCATCAGTTCTGCATTCATAGTCATTTGAATACAAGGACGCTGCGGATCGGTGATTCGTTGAATAAGCAACTCACCGGCACGTTTACCAATTTCGTATGCCGGTTGCCGAACAGCCGTTAAAGGAGGGTTCAGAGAACTGGACCAGAACATGTCGTCGAATCCTAAAATGGCAATTTCCCCGGGAATCTGCTTTTTACGTTTATGAATCGTTTCCAAAGCCCCGAGTGTAATCAGGTTATTCCCGGTAAAGAGAGCATCGGGTGGATTGGGCATGTCCAGCAGTTCTGCACACATCGTTACTCCGCAATCATAGGAAGAATTACCATACTTGACGAGTTCTGGTATAAATAAATCATTTTCATCCAGCGCTTTACGATATCCTTTTTCGCGCATCCGGCTTGAAGGAATAGAGGTCAATCCCGAAATATAAGCAATGCGCTTGTATCCCGATTTTACAAGATGACTGACTGCCACATAAGCACCTTCTTCATTATTAACACAAACAATATCAACATCAATTCCAATGAGTCCACGGTCAACACAAACTACCGGCATACCGTTTTTAATGATTTCTTTTAACCGCTGATCGTTTTCGCTTACAGGCGCAGCAATCAGGCCGTCAATCGACTCTGACTGAAGTATATCCAGATACATGATTTCTTTTTTCTCGTCCTGCCCGTAATTGCACATGATGATGGCATAATTGTTTTTATAGGCAATGTCTTCAATTCCCCGTAATACATCCACGTAAAATGGATTTTGAATATCCGGGATCAAAACACCCAATAATTTGCTTGAAGCACTTTTAGAACGTAACCTCATGGCAACCCGGCTTGGCTTATATTTCAAGTCTTTAATAGCCTTCAAAATTTTAGTGCGGGTGGCTTCATTCACACTGCTGCTGTTATTCAGTACCCTTGAAACTGTTGCTATCGATACCCCGGCCCGCTTAGCAACCTCATTCATACTTGCCATAAATTGTGTGTTATTCTATGTCTAAATAGTTTTAGACGAAACAAAAATAATAAATATTCCAACAAATGTAAACGTTTTCATTAATATTTGAAGAACTTATTTTATTCATGTTTTTCGAAAGTTAGTTTGATGATCTTTTCTTATCTGTTGATCCATCTGATCGTTGTTGTATTTTCGTCAAGGAAATTTTCAATTGCTTTAAAACTCTTTTGTCCTATTGCAATGAATATAACAAACACTCCTACGGTAATTGCCTTGCATAAAGTGTCAAGAGATGCTTTGTAGTCCATTTCGATTTTATATTAATTAGTTTGTCAAAGTTTATTTCTTGCAATTGGTTTCAAGTTTGCTGTGTCGCCATAGCATGATGCATAACGTAGGAAGCTCCACTCAGAGCCCGTTTGCGGGCGATTTCCTGTCAATCCCGGTTAACCGGAACCGGGCGGAAAGATACACACCGAAAACCACCACTGCCGAATTTGCGGACGGCTGATCTTAGGCCGTCGTGTTTATTTTTTTATCTTTTTAATTATCTCGTTTTCAAACCATACTCTATCAGATTCACTCTCAAATGAATCAATAGGAATATAAATAAATTGGCTTTTAGCGACATAAAGCAAATATGTTTTACGAATCATAACCACCTTAATGAAATGCTCCAGCTTAATGGGCGAATAGGTGTCTTGATCTATAATTCCATTAATTTTCTCACTGTCAATTTCGTAGTGTCTCTCCAGAAACAGAATTTTATTGTCTTTTGACTTGACATATCTCCAGAATTGAATCACAACTAAGATTGGATAAACTATGGCGAAAACCATGAAAAAATATGCAAAGTAGTCGTATGTCTCCTGTAATCCAATGATTATTGCTAAAATCCAAATCCATGCGAATAACCACCAGCGTTGTTTTACATATCTTAGAATCAGGATTGCGAATAATTCCTTTGGTGTCAGTTTTACATTTTTTGTCTGAATCATATTGCCTAAATTTTAAATCAAATATTACCGTTTCAAATCAATTGTCTTGCCTGTAAAACTTTGTATGTACCTGTCTGTGGTAGTGTTTTAGCCTTGTCTATAACCTCTCGCAAATGTGTTGCTTTCCGGAATTTAACCTGAAATCTTCCTGCGAAGAATTGCTTTTCAAAATTTCAATTTCCTGTCATGTTTTCAATTATCCTGCAGATTATTACTCAATTATGTCCAGAATATCTCTGATTTGCTTGAGTTCAAATATTTGCTTTCCACAATCAATTTTTTCAGCAGAATAGTTTTCAATAAATTCGTTAAAGTCTGAACAGTTGCGGAAAATATTAAATTCTTCTTTGTTTATGTCCCAAACAACACCAGTGCCTCCAAATGTTGTTATTGGATACGATTTATCTATAGCTTTTCCTAATTCGCTCCCAATGATACCACCAACTCCACCAGCGACTCCGGCACTAATTCCAGTTTGCCATGGATTGACGAATGCACCTTCTGCATATAGAAGTTTGTCTCCACCAATTAATACACGAACAAAGGAGTTCATAGATTCAACTGGAGAAACCGATTTGTCGTCTTTGTCTTTATTGCCTAAGATTGCCCAGTTACTAAAATAGAGGTTTCCATTATGGGAAATTGCAAATATTTTTTTTACTCGTTTATTAGTATCTTTTTCTATGAAGAAACACCTGCGTGCCAGAGAATCTGAATCATTAACCAATCGAATTTTGTCAATTGTCAGTTGAAGAAATTCAGAAGGTGTTTTTTTTACAAAGTCCTCTTTTGTCCGATATAGTCCCTCCGGAAGGCCAGATCTGTATATTGATTGTTGTCCCAAAGCATGGCTCAGACCTAAATAGAATAATATAAACAATAAACTTAGTCTCTGTGTCTTCATATTTTTTAATTTTTGCCAACGGATCGAAAATTCGCTTTCCGGGATTTAACCGATGAACTTACTGCGAAGAGCTGCTTTTCAAAATTACAATTTCCTGCCAATGAAGCACCGAAACCCGACTTGCGGGTATTTTGCTGTTGTAGGGTCGGTTTTCTGTCACTCGAAACATTTATATTTTTGTCTTTATTTCTTTTCTCTATTAAATCGAATTGATGTCTGTCTACGAATTCTGTGTCAAATTGCAAACTGAACTTTCAACTGTGATTATATATGCTTGTAAATGGCCATTAAATATTTTAATTTTTTACTAACTCCAATTTTGGGGTCAAATTCTAATGCTTGCTTATAATAATTTATCGCTTCATTTATTTTTAATTGATTTTCATATGCTTCTCCAATTTGTCGACAAAATTTTGCTTTATAGTTATTTGAAAAATTTTCACCTATTCTTTCTTTACACCATTTTATTTCCATATCACAAAAATAATCTTTATCAATAAGTTCACCATTTTTGATAAAAAATTCAAATCTTCCATATTTATATTCAAGCGAGAATTTATCAGGTAAAATGAAGGTTAAATTGGCTGGGAATCCATGAAGTTTAACCTTTAATAGTTCTTTATTCAAAATTATTTTATTGTACCTTAAATCAATTAAATAGAATTTAAATTTATCTTCTGTATGTGAATTACAAGCTTGTATTGCACAATAATTTCCATCATCCGATAACCATTGATTTAATACATTTGCCTTTATCTCTAATTTATATATAACTTTCTTTTCAAATGGATTAATAACGAAAACAGTATTATTTTGATGAGTAAATGAAATGTCTACGATTGAAAAAATTCCAGTATTAGCTATTCTCCCATAATTAGGTCTTTCAAATGATGTCAAAGATATTTTTTCCATTTCATCAGATAAAAATATCACTAACCCATTTCCATTTTTTCTATCTCCCAAATGAAAACCAACTTTCCAAATAACACCATCAAACCAAGATATAATGTATTTTCCATTTTGTGATTTTTCTGCTTCCCCCGCTTCTCCTGTCTCTGGAATATAAATCATTCCATTTTCGTAGTATTCATAACTTTTTATAAAACTATTTATTTCATTCATTTTATCATTGTGTATCAACTTTATAATAAAATTAATCATGCTTTGGATAAAAAAAATTTATTCCTTTATTCTCAATTTACTATGCAAATTATGGAACTTGTGAGGGCCGAACCATCGGTTAGCCGCCATCTGCTGGATTGCAGCGGAAGGACATACTCTTCAATGTTTATCCCAATGGAATTTTTAAATTGATAGGGTGAGGTGCATGGGTGGGTATTCATTTATCGATTGTTTTTTTTAGGTTTTCCAAATGTATGCAATTCATTATTATATGCAATAGATTGTTGTAATTTTTTTATGATCATTTTTTGAACATCGGTCATTGAAAACAAAACCGGGTGTATGTGTCGTTCCTACGGAACTCTTTTGTTTTGTTATCGCTTTCCCCATGGAATAAATTCCATGTTTACAATATAGACCGTTCCTACGGCTCTGCAATGTCAGTTCCGTAGGAACGGATCATCTTGTAGGGATTGAATTTATTCCATCCGTAAAAGATCAACCGCAACCAATTGAGAGCCGTTGGCTCGAGGCATATAATCGTATTGCATCCTCATGCACTATCAATTTGTTATATGCTTCGTTCCTACGGAACTCATTTTCGTCTTGTTATCTTTCATTTTCCCCGGATTAAAATCCGGGACTACAATATGAACCATCCCTACGGGATTTGCGATGAATAACCACAGGTTTTGTCCTCTCAATATTTCTTTTCTGTAGGATTTCAAAAATGGAAGCTTTCAAGTTATTCAAAGTCAATTGATTTTTTTAGGTTTTCCAAATGTAGGAATTTGAATATTATATGCAATACAAATATTGGTTATTTTATATTCAATTTCAGGAGAAAATGTTGACTTGAATTAAAAGGAATAGAACGCGGATTATATAAAAAAGGCCGCCCCAAATTGCTTCGGGACGGCCTTTCAATATAATTTGGAATTGATTGATTAATGACCGTTAAACAGCATATAAAGACAGACCATTACGATGATCAAAGCAATCCATGGAACCCAAACCTTGCGGTCGGGTTTCGATAATATACCAAAGTCGAGCACATTCTGATCTTTCGAATTTTGGTCGAAATAAGAAACCAGGAAGGCAAAAATGGACAGAATCACAAATATATAGAACGACAACAGCAGGAAATGAGGCCAGAAATCGTATTGTTCCTTCGGAAAAACCCAAAGGTACAGGATGCCGGTACCGATGCTGAAAATGGTTCCTGCCGAAAGGATTAAATTGGCAGCTCGGGTAGTCGTTCCTTTCCAGAGCACACCAAACAGAAACACAACCGACATAGGCGGCGCCAAAAATCCAAGCACCGCCTGGAAAACATCAAACAGGTTCAGCCCTTTTATACTGTCGATCGCCAAGGTCAGGAAAATAGCAATGGCAGCGCCCGACACCGTGGCAATACGGCCAATGCGTACAATCTCTTTTTGTGTGGCTGCGGGTTTATATTTTTTCACATAAATGTCCATCGTAAAAACAGTACTCAGCGAATTGAGCGCCGAATCAATGGTGCTTACCAAAGCCGCAATCAAAACAGCCATTACCATTCCCACCATTCCGGCAGGCAACAGACGGGTAACCATGGTCATGTAGGCTTCGTCGGGATTTTTCAGGTCAGGAAAAAGCACAAAACAGGTGATACCGGGAATGATAAATAAGGCAACATCCAATATCTTCAGCCAGCCGGTAAAGTTGGCACCCATTTGGCCTTGCTTTAAATTTTTAGCGCCCAGTACCGATTGTACCATCGACTGGTCGGTGCACCAGAACCACACGCCCATGATCGGATAGCCCAGCACGAAAGCAAGCCAGGGATAATTGGGGTCCGACATCGGAAGAAACAAGTTCCAGTAACTGCCCGGTGTTTGTTCGAAAATAGCCATCGGACCACCGGCTTTCATTACTCCAACAATGGTCAGAATCATCGAAACTACAATCAGCAGCAACATCTGGAAAACATTTGTAAATGCAATGGCTTTCAGTCCACCCGCAATGGTAAAGAATGCAGAGATTGCAATCAGCGTCAGTACCGAAAGCCACATGGGAAGATTCAGAATCTGGCCAACAAGGATACCTCCGGCAAAAAGAGTAAGGGCCAGCCACGAAATAAGTACGGTAACAATGGTGTACCAAGCCAGAATATTGCGTGTTGACTGTCCAAAGCGTTTGCCCATAAATTCAGGCAAAGTCTGAACTTTTGCGCCCAGATACCGGGGAGCAAACACCATGGCCAGCAGGAAAATAAACAGAAAGGCAAACCATCCGAAATTTCCGGCGACAATACCAGTGGTATAACCAATACTCGCCGATGCTACCAGCATGTTGGGCCCTACATTGGTTCCCCACATGGTAAAACCAATACTTTTCCAACCCAGCGAATTTCCGGCAAGGAAAAGGTTTTCGTCTTCATTTTTCTTTTTTCCGAAACTCACCCAGTAGCCCAGTCCAATCAATACGATCAGGTAAATGATTACCACTGCGAAGTCGATCGGGTGCAAATAGCTATAAATATTATCCATTTAGTGTTTGATAAGAGCCTCCCCCAACCCCTCCCAAGGAGGGGCGAAAGAATGCATTTATGATTATTTCAGGTTTATAATATAATATCCATTTTTATGATGAAAAATGCAGAGATCCTCCGCAACCCGACTCCCCAAGCTTTTCCCCTTCGGGGAAACGGGAAAGGGGCCTCATTCCTTTTCAATTTTCACCGGTAGCCCTGTTTTCAACGATTGCTCCATTGCTTTCAAAACGGCTATTGTTCCGATGCCTTCTTTCAGGTCGGGATAAGCTGTTTGACCGGATTCCAGGCAATCGGCAAAATATTCCAGATAATTCTGGTACTCACCCGCGTGATGCGATTTCCCTTCAAACCGGAAATAATATCTCAGCTTGTCGTCGAAAGTCACTTGCTTTTCTTCTCCTGAACGGTCGGTAATTGAATAGCGCAAATCCATATAATCGGCCTGACTGCAACCTTCGGTTCCCCGCAACACACAACTCATTTCGCTTTCGCGGATGGTAGGTTGTACCGGTCCTGAATACGTTCCGCTTACCCGGGCAATACGTCCGTCCTTAGCTTTGAAAATGAAGTGCATGCTATCTTCGTTCTTCAGTCCTCCAGCCTTTCCGTTCGGACTCAACATTCCGTAACCCATTACTTCTTCAATTTCGGGCAAATACCAGCGGATAAAATCAACAGGGTGGCTCAGTCCGCCGTAAAGCCATTTAAAACTGTCCTGCAACGACCAGCCTTTGCCCAGAAACCAGCGATGATCGGCATTGTAATGCGCTTCGATGGTTACCAGCTCACCAATTTCGCCCTTTTCGAAGTCGGAACGTTGCCGTTTCATGGGTTCGAAAAAGCGTGAACTTTGTCCCACAAAAAGCTTCTTTCCTGATTTTTCGCTTAGTTCGAGCAATTCAGCAGCAACCGACAAATCGTCGATCAGCGGCTTGGTACAAACCACATGTTTGCCATGCGATAAAGCCATTTTGATGTGCGCGGCATGTAAATGATCAGGCGTATAAATGCCAATAACATCAATCTCAGGATCATTCAGCATCTCGTTAAAGTCGGTGGTGTAATGCGCAAAATCAAACTCTTTCGAGCGTTGTTTGCACAGGTCGATATTCAGGTCACAAATGGTTTTCAATGTCCATTTTTTGCTGTTCAGAGCTGCCGACATGGTGCTGCGGCCCTCTCCCAATCCAAGAATTCCTAATTTATACATATAAATCCTCCAAATGGCCTCCCCCACCCCCTCCGAAGGAGGGGAGCTTAGGCCTTCTTAATTATATAGGTTACGTTTCAAACAATATATATATCCCTTTATTCCTATTGTTTATTGCTTCATAAATGAGACATCATTCCGGACCTCCTTTACCTAAGCCTCTCCCTTTTGGGGAGAGGTTGGAGAGGGGCTTTTATCTATATCTCTCCACAATCTTCAGTGCCGCATCAATATCCCTTTCCGATTTAAAATCGACGTTGATGTGCAGTCCCTGATTGCCGACATTGTCGAGCAAAGGTTGCAGTTCGTCGGGTTTTACCCAGTTGGCCATTACCGATTTTCCTCCTGAAAGTATCCGTTTATATAAATCGTACCAGCATGGATCGCCGCCCTGAGGCTGCCCCACTCCGGGAGTCCACTGAATGGCATTCAATTCTTTAATTTCAAGAATAGCTTCCAGATGGCGCTGCGCATCAACCCCATCCAAATGATAAAGCGTGTAATCTATTTTGCGGCACTGCTCCCAAATATATGGCTGCACAAACCTCCGGAAATCTTCTTCCGAGATCATGATAGAAAGGTCGCACTGAAGCTTGGAAACCTTGCCCGGAGCCCAGAGCGAGAAGTAGCAGAAAGTCATTTCGTCGCCTTCGCGTATGATGTCGTAAATACGGTCGAACACCTGGAAATACACCTCATTTATCTTTCGAAGCTGTTCTTCCAGCCCTTCCGGATCCATGATCATATCCATCATCGTTTCACTGGTTCGGCGAATGCTGGCCAACACATCCAGACCTTCCACCAAATCGGGACAACCTACGTAATATTTGCCCTGGGAATTGGCTTTGCAGGCTTTCAGCAAATCATGGTGCAGTTTCCATGCAGGATCATTCTCATTGAAATCCAGGTTCAATTCTTTGACTTCCACATGTTTAATCCAGATGGTATCCTCTCCCCCATCCAGTTCAGCGCCCATTAATGCAGCCAGTGAACCGGGTCCCAAGTGTGTGTTGGCAATTGGCATAATGTCGGCCTTAAACGAACTGCGCGACAGTTGATAATGTAAGTTTTCGGCCCGCCATTGCGGATCGAACCAGTATTGTTTTAAATCACGTGCTGGTGCTGGTGGCACAATTAATTCATACGGAGCGCCCTCCTTTTGCAAGTGTTCCCACATACTCAGCACAATTCCCTTTCCATTCCACCAGTCGGTGTAATGTCTTTTCGATTCTTCAAGATTAGATTTCCATGAGGAAGCCTCCCCTAGCCTCCCGGCTTGCCGGAACAAGCTCTCCGAAGGAGGGGAACCCTGCATTCGAGTTTTATCGGTAGTATTCATATTTTTCAATGTATTTATTTGTCTTTTATAATAATCCGAAGGTTTTTATTCCTCCCCTTCGGGGAGGTTAGGTGGGGCTTCCGGGGAGGTTAGGAGGGGCTCATAGCTTTCGTCAAATTTCAGTTTCACAGCTTTTGTCATATCCATTTCATCGGTATTGCTTACCGGATGCGGGTAAACAGAAATTACTGCACCGGATTTTACCCAAACGGGCATTTCGTCCAGCGGGCATTCAAAGTTTTTCAGCCAGCCATTTCCTTTTGTAATTTCTCCGGAAAACAGGTTCACCCAGGTTCCTTCAGGTAAATAGACATCCCTTTTGTTTTCGCTGTTCATCACCGGAGCCACCAGAAAATCGTCGCCAAAATAATACTGGTCGTCAATGTGCCAGCACATCTTGTCTTCCGGATGATGGAAAATCAATGCCCTCAATATTGGATAACCCGAAGTGGTGACTTTTTCGCTTTGTTCCACGATGTACGGAATCAGGGCATAGCGCAGTTTCAGCCACTTTCGTACAATTCCTGAAATGGCAGGATATTCGTAAGGTTCACGTTTCGAAGTTCCATGGTAGCGCAGGTGCGATGAGAAAACGCCAAACTGGGTCCAGCGCACGTACAAATCATCAGGAACCACTGAGTTCATAAAGTTGGGCACACTGTGAAAGCCCGGAACATCGTGGCTCCAATAGCCAAAACCCGACAAGCCTATGTGCAAACCGCCTTTGAGCGAACCGGCCATTCCGTCCCAGGAACAAGCTGAGTCGCCGCCCCAGTGAAGCGGATACCGCTGGCAACCCGCCCATCCGGCACGCGCCCAAACAATGCCGTCGCCCGTCACTTCTTTGGTCACTTCAAAAGCCGCTTTCTGGTAAAGCAAAGCGTATAAATTATTAAGCAATTCAGGTTTCATCGCGTGGTATTCAGCATCAATATGGATGTCTTCGCCAAAATCGGTTTTGATACAAACCACGCCCATCTCCAACAAATTCCGGAGCAGGCCTTTGTACCATTCAACAGCTTCAGGATAAGTAAAGTCAATGGTTCCGGCATAATCAAGCGCACTGAAATTCGAACCGCCCTGTTTTTCCACCTTCTTCAGGATACATATATATTTGTTTTCCAGCGCCTCGTCGTGCTGTGCGGCCTGTGCGGCAATGTAAGGCATTTGCCAAAGGCTTACCTTGAATCCGTCTTTCCTCAAATCCTGAATAAATTGCTTCGGATCAGGGAACCGTTCGGGGTTGAATTTCCACTCGCACAACCAATCGGTAATGAACCAGCCGGTATCAATGTGGATTACATCGCATGGATAATCTTCGTCGCGCAGTCGTTTGCAGATTTCATTCACCTCATCCGCCGAAAAGTAGCTCATACGGCTCATCCAGGTTCCGAAACTCCACAAAGGAAGCATGGTCGGAAAACCTGTCAGGCGGCGGTATTCGTACAGAATTTCTTCGGGATTTTGGCCTCCAATCAGGAATACATCCATTGCCGGTTCTTCGGTAAGCAACTGCACCGAACGGGTAGAATGATCGGCCAGCGAGAACTTGGAATGCGCGGTGGTGTGCATAAACACGCCGTACATGCGGCTCGACAGATAAAACGGGATGTTCTTGTAGGTTCGACGATTGTTAACGCCTTGCCCGTCCTGATTTTTTAACTGAAAAGTATGCCCCGAAAGATCCATTTTTGTGAAACGTTCGCCCGTCCCGACAAACTTCTCATCTGCCTGAGCGTGAAACGAAATGGTGGTGCGGTGGCATTGCCCATTTCTTTCAACAAAAGCAAGAGCGTACGCATCGTGGCGGGCAGGAAAAAACTGGTCGTAGGCGCTCAGTTTAATTTCCTTTTCACCATCCGGAAAGAAAGACAAATCAAGTGTTTCCTCCGGAACAGGCAGCAAATCGCTCCAATGATCGAGAACCAAAGGACGGCGATTAAGCTTTGCCCGTATAACTCCGGAAGCATCTTTCACCAGCCATTCTTCGTCCGTTTTTTCAACCTGAAGTTGAACGGCAGTCAGTTTTTCATCCATTTCAAGCATCAGCGAACCGGGCATTTCCGGAGCATCAAAGCCAATGCCTACGCGAAGGATTTTCGAACCGTAAGCACGCATCCGAAGAAAATAGTTTTTCCGGGCCGTTTCTTTATCCGGAGAAATATCGTTGGCAACCAGTTGTTTCTGAAATGGAATTTCGAGTACCACATCTGTTCCATCAACCTGAATGGCCACAGGAGCGCAGGTTTTCCACAGCACATCTTCGCCCGTCAGCGCCGTATCAAAATCCAGAAAGTCAAAAAGTTGAAAATTGGTTTGTTTCATAGAAGAGCCTCCCCCAACCCCTCCGAAGGAGGGGAGTTTTGGTTATACAATCGTTTTCATTTTTATTTTCGAGATACTTCATTCAAGATGGAGTTTTTATTCTCCCCCTTCGGGGGAGTTAGAGGGGGCTTTATACCTCACCACAACTTCCTGATCTTTCACAATCGTTATTTCATATTGTTTGTCACCGGTTTGTTTGATGGTGGCGGTTTTGCATACCGGTTTCGAAAGGCTTCTGAAACGCAGCGTTCCGGTTCCGGAGACCGACGATTTTACCTTGATTTCTTTCTGGCTGCAATAAACATTTATGTTTCCATCGTGAGCAGGAACAGTACCTTCCATCCATTCCAGTCCGCCCAGTTTGGGCTCAATCACAAATTCCCTGTATCCGGGTGTAAATGGTTTCACGCCGATATAATATTTTCCCAGCAAATAGATCGGACTGGCGCCCCAGGCATGGCAAAGGCTTTTCCCGAACGGACGGCCATACATGGCGTAATGTTCAGCGCCTTTTTGGGCCGGATCGTATTTTTCCCAGAACGAAGTTGCTCCAAGGTCGAGCATTCCACCCCAGTAGTCTTTCATTTCTTTGCGTACAAAGTCTTGCTCGCCCAGGGCACACAAAGCTTCCAGTTCGTAGAAACGCATGTAAGGTGTAGTAATTTTCAACGCGTTTGGATTCAGCAGCACATTCTCTTTCACCGCTTTGGTTTTATTTGGGTCGAGATAATCGAACAGCACAGCAAAAATATTGGTGTAAGGCGTTACCTGCGTGCTCATTATACCGTTTTCGCGGTTGTGAATAAAAGCGTTGTCCTTTTCAGACCAAAATGCGGTAATCAATTTTGACTTGAGATCAGCAGCTAATTGGCTGTATGTTTTCGCATTGTCAGCATCGTTCACCAGGTCGGCACACAATGCCATGGTTTCGAGACTGCGGGCAAAAAGCAGTTGCTCAAAACTCACTTCACCGGCTTTGCTCATTTTGAAGTCGGCCCAGTCGATAAATACCCAGTCGCCGGCCAATCCCTGCATCATGCCATTTTCATTTCGGCGCGAAAGGCAATAGTCCATCAGGCTTTTCATCCGCGGATACAACTGCTCAATCAATTTTTTATTTCCGGTATATTGATAATAATCGTAAATACCCATAAACCAGTAGAAAGTGTAATCCATAATGGTATTAATATGGCTGGTTACCGGATCTTTTCCGCGCAGTGAGAAAAGCGTACGCTCCACTGATGGTGAATCGTTAAACAGGTAATAGTTCATCAGGTAACTTTGATAGGCATCGCCACTCCATATCCAACGATCGCGCTTAAT
>Ga0351946_1002_pt1 | contig 34206 bp, 26 predicted proteins | sample BONcelT113001F15_FD_206832 | JGI IMG/M metagenome (GOLD analysis project Ga0351946, IMG submission 206832) | Enriched cells from coal bed in the Powder River Basin, Montana, United States - BONCAT cells T11 rep3 HSBNCT.T11.300.1.F15 ...
CCTCTTCTCATAAACTTCCAAACCGGGCTGCAAACTGATGCATGGACTTCTTTGGCGAAATTCAACATGCCTTCGTAGCCGGCCAGCGCTTCTTTTCGTTCGTGGTTGTGGTCACAAAATCCCAACCCGAGTTTGTAGGCAATCGGACGTTCTTTCACCCCGCCAATAAAAAGGTTGGCTCCGGTTTGCTTCACAAATTCAGAAAGTTCGTTTGGATTGGAGTCATCGACAATGATGGTTCCTTCGTCGCAAAGGTCTTTCAGTAAATTGTAATCATCCTGATTTCCGGTTTGTGAACCAACCACGACGGTTTTCATACCGATCAGCCGCAATGCTTTTACCAGTGAGATTGCTTTAAAAGCGCCGCCCACATAAATGGCAGCTTTTTTACCTTCAAGCTTTTGGCGGTAAGGTTGCAGTGCAGGCAACAATTTGCTGATTTCTTCTTTTACCAGTTCACGGGCTTTCTGCATCATTTCGTCGGACTTGAAAAAGCGGGCAACTTCGTACAGTGCATCCGACATGTCTTCAATCCCGAAATAGGAAACTTTCATAAAAGGGATACCATACTTTTCTTTCATGTCTTTGGCCAGGTAAATCATTGATCCTGAACATTGAACAATGTTCAATTGGGCTTTATGGGCTTTGCGAACATCGTCGATGCGACCATCGCCGGTCATGCAGGCAACCATATTTACACCCATCCGGCGGTAATATTCGGCAAGCATCCAAAGTTCTCCGGCCAGGTTGAAATCGCCGAGTATATTGATGCTGTGTTCAGGAACTTCAGTAACGGTGTCAGTTCCAATCAGTTTGGAGAGTGCATCGCAAGCCAGTTTATAGCCATCTTTTTTGGTTCCGTTAAAACCTTCCGACATAATCGGAATCACATCAATTCCTTTTTCCTTTGAAACCCGCCGGCAAACGGCTTCCATGTCGTCGCCAATTACACCAACAATGCAGGTTCCGTAAACAAAAGCAGCTTTGGGTTTGTATTGATCGATCAAGCTGATCAATGCACTATATAATTTGGGTTCGCCACCAAAAACAACTTCGCGTTCTTTCAGGTCGGTGGTAAAACTGAGACGGTGAAGTTGCGGCCCTGAGGAGAGCGATCCGCGAATGTCCCAGGTATAAGCAGCACAACCGACTGGTCCGTGAATAAGGTGTAGTGCATCGGCAATGGGATAAAGCACCACGCGCGATCCGCAAAAAACACATGCACGCTGACTAACTGAGCCTGCAATACTTGCTTTTCCGCAAGCAATGGCAACGTCGTCCTGTCCTTTGGTGACAATCTGACTTTTCCGGTCTTTTAGTATTTCGTTCATAGTGTAAGCCCCCTCCAAACCTCCCCCAAAAGGGGAGGCTTAAAAAATCCAGTTTCCGAGGCGGAACCATCGGACTGGAAGAATGTGTCCTTTCAGACGATTAAAAAAAGAAAGGGGGAGTATGCGGGAAGCAACTCCCCCAGTTCATCATTAAAAGAAAATAGCCATCATAATCCTCCTCACCCAAAGGAGGATTTTCTTTTTACTACATCACCAGTTCGAACTTTTCTTCGAGGCAGGTTGCATCCTGTTTGTCCATAAGGACGCTAAGGATTTTTTCAACGATGCGAAGACCTCCCATGTAACCGAGTGTTGAGAAATAACTGTGCCCGATGCGGTCGATGATCGGGAAGCCCATCCGAACGAATGGAATATTTTCGTCGCGTGCAATGTATTTTCCGTAGGTATTTCCAATCAACAGGTCAACCGGATTTTCCTTGATCCACTGGTGCATCAGGAACATATCGGCCTGTGGCCCGTTTTTGTATTTGGCTTCAGGAACGCGCTTGGAAAGAATTTCAGCCATGCGTTCTTCAAATCGCCTACCCGGAGTTCCTGAAACGATGTAAACCGGTTTCATGTCCATATCGACTAAAAATTCGATGAGTGGAATGATGTTGTCAGGATCGCCGTAAACAGCAACTCTTTTTCCGTAGAGGTATTGGTGCATATCGGTTATCGCATCGATCAGGCGACCACGCTCTTCAGAAATTTGTTCAGGAACAGAAACCCTACCCGCTTTTGCAAGCGCCTGAATAAAACGGTCGGTAGCTTTTATTCCAACCGGGATGTCGGTGATTTCAAAAGGAACTCTGCATGTATTGTCCAATGAAATTGCTGCTTTTTCAGTGGCCCATTCACCCAACCCGAGCGATTGCATACTGTCGCCCATGCTCACCATTTCGGCAATTGTTGTTCCGCCTTTGGGATACATTTCGAATTTTCCGGTCATTGGAGCATCAAGTACATCTGAAGTATCTGGTAATAAAACCGATTTTACTTTCATCACTTTCATGATCCGCTTCAATTCGCGCATGTCTGCCGGTTCAACCCATCCTGAGAGCAGGTTAATCTGCCGTCTTTTTTCGTCGGTTTTTTCAGCAAAATATTTCACAAAAGCTTCCAGCATATTGGCGTATCCGGTAACATGCGAACCTACATAACTTGGAGTTGCTGCCTGAACCACGTATTTTCCGAAAGGAACTTTGCCTTCATCACGCGCTTTGATTACAATCTGGTTTAAGTCGTCGCCAATGGTTTCTGACAAGCAGGTTGAATGCACTGCGATGATTTCGGGTTCGTAAACCGCGAAAATGGTTTCGATGGCTTGCAAAAGGTTGGCTTGTCCGCCGAAAACCGACGATCCTTCGGTGAATGAGCTGGTTGCAGCCATTACCGGTTCCTTGTAGTGACGGGTGAGGGCGCTCCGGTGATACGAGCAGCAACCTTGTGAACCGTGACTGTGAGGAAGGCATCCGTGAACACCCAGCGCTGCGTACATTGCTCCAACTGGCTGACAGGTTTTGGCCGGATTTACTGTTAAAGCATTCCGCTCTCTTACATCTTTTGTTGTATGTCGTAGTAACATATTTTTTCCTCCTGATTTTTAAGCTTCAATTGTCATACTGCCCACCAACTCGGACTCGTGTTTCCATGGGGCATCAATCATTTTCCAGATGTTGGTAGCCAGCATTCTTTCCATTTCGATGTAGAAATTAATGGCTCCACCAAAGGCTGCGTAAGGGCCGCCGTAATCGTAGCTGTGCAATTGTTTCAAAGGAACACCAGCTTTTTGTACCACGTATTTTTCTTTGATTCCGGCACAGAATACATCCGGCTTATAGAATTCGATCAACTTTTCAGTTTCCCAGTGATTGACATCGTCGATAACCAGTGAATTTTTTGCCATGTCAGGCATCATTCCGGCGTAATCTTTAAATTCGAAACCTTTGCTTTCCAGGTCGGCTTTTTTCGCAACCAAATCGTTACGGAAAAGTTTTTCGTCTTTGGAAACTACTAATTCTTCGATGTTCCGTGAGTCAGCATCAATCTTGATGGATGGGATTACTTTGCGACCTTCGTAATCGTCGCGGTGAGCAAACTCATATCCGGCAGATACGGTGCGGATTCCAAGCTCATTGAATAAATCCTGGTAATGGTGAGCACGTGAACCTCCAACGAACATCATGGCCAATTTGCCTTCTACTTTTGGTTTGATGGATACTTTCACTGCATTCACTTTGGCCAATTCGCGTTCGATAATTTCTTCCACTTTCGCTTTCAGACCAGCATCGCCAAAATAATCGGCCACTTTCCGGAGTGATTTTGCAGTTGATTCGGCGCCAATGAAATTCACTTTCACCCATGGAATACCGTATTTTTCTTCCATCATTTCAGCAATGTAGTTGATGGAACGGTGACACATTACCATATTCAAATCGGCAGTGTGCGAATACTCCATGCTTTTGATGGTTGAGTTTCCGGAGAAAGATGATAACAGGGTGATTCCGGCTTCTTCGAACAAAGCTTCGAGTTCGAAAGCATCGCCCCCGATGTTGTATTCTCCCAGCATATTCACCTGGAATTTCCCGGTTCGTGCGCGGTCGTTGAGACCGACTACGTTTTTAAATACACCGTTGTTGGCAATGTGGTGACCGGCTGACTGTGAAACTCCGCGGTAACCTTCGCAACTGAAACCAAAAATATTGATTCCGAGTTCGGCTTTCATGTCGCGTGAAACGGAATGAACATCATCGCCAATCAGACCTACCGGGCAGGTAGAAAAAACACCAATGGCTTTAGGTTTGAATATTTCAAAAGCTTCGCGAATAGCTTCTTTCAGTTTTGCTTCGCCACCGAATACGATGTTACTATCCTGCATGTCGGTTGAAAAGCAATACGTAATATAGTTATCTTCTCCTTCAGCGGGGCGGGTTTGGTTACGACGGGTTAACCAGGCATAAAAACTACAGCCAATAGGTCCGTGAACCAGGTTAATAATGTCGCGGGTTGGGCCCAGTACTACCCCTTTACATCCGGCGTAAGTACAACCACGTTGGGTAATAATTCCGGGGATTGTACGAACATTGGCCATGACTTCCTGATCGGCAGAAGGATCGTTAATCACCATCCCCTTTATCCGTTTCTTTGCTATTTTCGGTGGATATTTCTTCAGAATTTCGTCTCTTAGAGCAGAAGGATCTGGTAATCCGTTGGCATAATCTTTTTTGTTTGGCATAATTGTAAATTTTAATCCAGTGTTATGTCACCTGTTTCGCCGGTTCTAACCCGGACTGATTCTAGTAATGGGATGACGAAAATTTTCCCGTCACCCGGTTCGGGAGTTTGGTTTGTTTCGATGATTGTTTCAATCGCCTTGTTGAGGTTTTCATCGGTAACCACAAGAGTTACCACGCGTTGCGGACGTAACCGGGGTTCTTTATTCAGATGGACCAATGCCTCCGGAAGATCTTTTTTTACGCCTTCCAGCACTTTCGCATCCCAAAGACCTTTACCGCGACCAAATACTTTACCGGTTGCTGTCATCGAGGGGAGACCGGCAGCGGACAAGGCCATTTTGGTTTCGTTCATCTTGTTGATGCGTATGATTGCCATAATTAACTTCATAATCGTACAGTTTTTGGTTATAATTCCTTGGTTCCGCGACTGATGGTGTAGGCTTCTTCTACCGGTGTGATGAATATCTTACCATCGCCGAAAGCTCCTTTTGGTTCGGTGCGGGCAGCTTCAATGATGGTAGTGACGGCAAAATCCTTGTCTTCGTCTTTGATAACTATGAGCAGCATTTCTTTTGGAAGCTCATCATAGGTTACATCACCGATTTTAATACCACGCTGTTTTCCGCGACCCACTACCGGGATTTTTGTAACAGCCACATATCCGGCTTCAAACAAGGCATTTAAAACTTTACTCGATTTATCAGGACGAATTATTGCTCTAATCATTAACATACTTTGGTTCTCCTATTTTTTAGTTTGCGATTCCGAAATCAATTAACAAAGTCTCCAGGTCTTCCATTTCCAGTGGTGTAGGAATAACGAAATTGGTGTTTTCGTTGATGGCTTTTGATAACTTGCGGTATTCATCTGCCTGGGCATGTTCCGGTTCATATTCGATGACCGTTTTACGATTGATTTCAGCACGTTGAACCACATTTTCGCGGGGTACAAAATGAATCATTTTGGTTCCCAGCTGACGGGCCAGTTCTTCAATCATTTCACGTTCGTTGTCCACATTACGAGAGTTGCAGATCAGTCCACCCAAACGAACAACACCTGCCTGAGCATATTTTTTTATCCCTTTGCAAATGTTGTTGGCTGCATACATGGCCATCATTTCTCCTGAAACAACAATGTAAATTTCTTCGGCTTTTCCTTCACGCATTGGCATTGCAAAACCTCCGCAAACAACATCGCCCAGCACATCATAGAAGGTATAGTCGATTTTGTATTTTTCATCCCATCCGCCTAACTGTTCCAACAGGTTGATAGAAGTAATGATGCCACGACCGGCACAACCAACACCTGGTTCCGGACCACCAGATTCAACGCAACGGGTTCCGCCATATCCTGGTTTTACAACGTCGTCCAAATCAATGTCTTCACCTTCTTCGCGCAAAGTGTCGAGAACAGTTTTCTGTGCCAATCCACCCAGCAGCAAACGGGTTGAGTCAGCTTTCGGGTCACAACCCACTACCATTACATTAAATCCCGACTCTGCCAATCCTGCAACTGTGTTTTGTGTGGTGGTGGATTTACCGATTCCACCTTTACCATAAATTGCGATTTTTCTCATTTCGTATTTTTAAGGGTTAAACTTTTTCTGTTTGGCCGAAGCATTACGACAATGATGCCAGAGGGAGTTGGAAGTCAGAAGTCGGAAGTCAGAAGTTGGGCGTTGAATGCTGAATATATGAAACTTACAACAGTCTGAAATTTTATTTGGAGTTTTTGGCACACGAAAAAATCCTACTTTTTGGTAGGAATCACGAAACAGGCGTACAAAACGTGTTGCACGGCACAAAAGCAATGATAATAAGGGTTTGAGGAGTGTTAATATTGGCTTAACCTACGTTTTGGTAGGAAGGGGGGGTGACAAAGGGGGAAAATAAGAATCAGGAAAACGGGCAATTGTGGTGAGTAATTGGGGGATGACTTTATTTCCTGAAAACTTATATTTGAGTAGAGAATTGTACCCTTTTTAGCGGATGGTGACCCATTATTTATCCAATAACCCTGTTACTTCGTCTTTCAGTTTTGGTAAATGATTAATCACAACACTACAGATCAATAGTTTGACGTCCCTATCAACCGAGTCGAACCTTGATGCTGGGTAAAACGTTTAAAATTCGTACTTCCCTTGCTAAGGGCTATATGCGATGTTAGCCATAAGGCCCATGTTGTTTTAATTTTCTGATCAGTATTTTAAATTCAAAATCCTTTGCATATTTATTTCGAATCGTTTCATCTATATCCTGAACTCCTATTCCACCGTCAATTGCAATTTTAAGATTTTTATAAAACTCAGCTTTGTTTTCAATTTCTCCATAAATCTCCGCTAAAGTAAGATTCGCCCAATAAAAATAGGGATATTCTTCTAGTGTTTTCTCAGCATATTGGATAGCCTGATTGTAATCTTTTATTTTATAAAAAACATAAGCAAATCCATTCAACAGAAAGTCCATGAAATGTGAATTATCTAGTTCCATTGATTTATTCAAATCATTTATTGATTTTTCAAATTCTTCCAATTTACAATAAACTAATGCTCTTGAATAAATTGCTTCAACCAAATTAGGATCAATCTCAATTGATTTGTTATAAAATTCCAAAGCTTTTTTGTTGTAATTGTTTTTAAAATACACAATTCCTATTTGAAGATACCCCTCTGCATTCAGTTCAATTTCTATTGCTGAATTCTCAATATCTTTTAATGCTTTTTCCTTTTGGCCAAGCATTCTTAGTACAAATGCTCTATTTAGTCTCGCCAATTCTAATTGATTGTCAATTTTAAGCGCTTTATTTAGGTCAGCTAAAGCTGACTCAAAATCTTCATCTTCTATATGTATTAATGCTCTGTGGGTGTATAAAATGGCATTCTTTTTTTCGTATTTTAATGAATAGTTCAAATCATTTGTTGCTTTCTCTTTTTGACCGAGTTTTTGAAATATGATGCCTCTTGCTCCGTAAGCAAGATAGAAGTCATTCCGATTTGAAATTATGTTATCATATATTTCTAAGGCCTCTTCAAGTTGTTCTAAATCATTTAAACAATTGGCTTTGATGAACAATAAATAACTGTCGTTATTGTCTTTTAATAATAAATCATTGACTAATCTTAATGCATCATCAGTTTTATCAATTTGGATATAAATATCAATTAATAGTCTTTTTACTATATTATTTTCAGGTTCAATAATCAAAGCATGATTCAATTTTTGAATAGCTTTATCAATATCACCTTTTTTGAAGTGATTTTCTGATTCTTGTATTAATTCTGTTGTTCTTATGGCCTTATGGCTAAAGTTTATATACCCACAATATGCGTGTATTTTTTTCTTACCCAACCTGATTTCTTGGTATTATCTCAATCCATGATGAATACCCGCTAAAAACCCGTTTGAGCAAAGTGCTCTCAAATGTAAACAAAACCGATGTTCACTTCGATTAAATTTTACAAAAGATTTGGAGAATAATTGATTGCGGTTGCGGAGATGCTCCCTTCGACACGCTTCGCTGCTCAGGGAGCGTCGCATCGGCAAACTTTTTTGCAATGAAATAAAAACGATGAGAACATTCGCTGCCTGAGCTTGTCGAAGGCGGTTCCTTGATTAGGACGGTTGGGTTTTGAAAACCTGTCATGATTGGGAACCAAAACGACAGAAACTGGCAGGGCATTCGGGTGCGGGGATTTTTAATCTCCGAAATAAATAAAACGCGATTGAAAATCGCGGCACCCTATAGTGATCTTCAGAAATTCTTCTCCCAAAAGTGCATCCTTGGTTCACATTCCGAAAATCCCAGTTTTTGATAGAGCGATTTTGCGGCGTGATTGTCTTCGCGCACTTCGAGGTTTACCCGGCAGTATCCATTTTGCGAGGCATAATTCAGGATTCCCTTCATAAGGAAATGACCGGCGCCAATGTTCCGACATTCAGGAGCAACAATAAAATCGTGAATATTGAGTATTGGTTTTGCCTTGAACGTTGAAAAGTTTAGATTGCAGTTGGCAAGGCCTGCAAATTGATCGCCTGAAAGTACAAAAAATCCGAGATAACCAGCGTAGGATTGTAATCCTGCAATAATTTTGGGAACCAGACTTTCGTCCATCGGAGCATTGTTCCCCATCGGGTCGTTCATGTAATCGTTCAGGAGTTTGATGACTTGCGCGCAATGCAATGGGTTTTGAAGATCGACATTTAGAAATGATAATTCCATCGGAAGTTAATTTAGTTAAATTTCAAAAATAAGTGAAATTTGGTTTAGTTGAACCCTTTTCAGGTTTCCGGAAATCGTAAATTGTAAATTGTCCAATTGTAAATATTTACACCTTAAACCGCCAGGCATCAATGTTGTATTTTTTCAGGCGGATACCCAACATTCGTTCGGTGACTTTTAATTCGTCAGCAGCTTTGGCAATGTTGCCTTTCGAGCTGACCAAAGCTTCGCGTATCAGTTGTTTTTCAACCTGTTCAACGGTGTAGGTCATTCCGGCCAAAGCTTTTGTATTGGTCGAATCGGCTGTTTGCAGCGATGGTGGCAGGTCGTAACTGTGTATCACATTGTCTTTGCTGAGGATACATGCCCGCTCGATGCAATTTTCGAGTTCGCGGATATTTCCAGGCCAGCGATAAACCATCAGCATGTTTAGGGCCGAAGTAGTAATGCGTGATATTTTTGAGTGGTTCCGTTTATTGAATTTCCCGATAAAATGATCGACCAGCAAAGGAATATCGTTTCGGCGATCGCGCAACGGGGGCATAAAAATCGGGAAAACGTTGATCCGGTAGTATAAATCTTCCCGAAATTCGTTGTTCTGAATCAATTCTTCCAGATTCCGGTTCGTGGCACAAATAATCCGCACATCAATTTTAATGGTTTCGGTCCCGCCCAAACGTTCAAACTCGCGCTGCTGAATAAGTCTCAACAACTTTACCTGTGTAGAAAGTGGGATGTCACCAATCTCATCCAGAAAAATAGTGCCACCATCGGCCAGCTCAAAGCGGCCTTTTCGTCGGGCTTCGGCGCCTGTAAAAGCGCCTTTCTCGTGACCGAACAATTCACTTTCGATCAATGTATCGGGCAAAGCAGAACAGTTCACTTTGATAAAACTCTTTTTGGCGCGCGGGCTCGAAAAATGAATGGCATCGGCAATCAATTCCTTGCCAATTCCACTTTCGCCACGAATCAGAACCGTCGAATTTGTTTCGGCGACCATGCTTACCAGCGAATACACATCGCGCATTTTGCTTGAATTTCCGACGATGTTGCCCGGTCTGAAATCCTTTTCAAGCTGATTTTGAAGCTGAATATTCTTTTGCTTCAGAACTTCCATTTCTTCCAGACGCTCCTGTTTTATCCGCACACTTTGGGCAATCATCGAACCAATGATCGAAAGCAACTGGTTGTCCTCTTCATACGAAATATGAGGATTGTAAATCCGCACGATACTGAGCGTTCCGGTAACTTTCCCTTCCTCTATAATTGGGTTACAAATAAAGGTCAGCTCCTGCCCGTCTTTGGTCAATTCCTGTCCGGTGCGATTCAGGAATAAACTTGATTTCGAAATTTTATCAATTACCACCGGGCGTGACATTTCCACCACACGACCTATGATTCCTTCACCAAGCTTATACCGACCGCGTGCCTGCTGGGAGGAGCTGTAACCATAGGCTGCTTCAATCAAAATACTTTCAGACTCCCGGTTAAAAATAGTCAGAAAGCTTCTTTCAGCATTCAAATATTTGACAAGCATTTCAAGAATTGCAGATAAATCGTTTTTCAATTCTTTGCTCTGAATCAGCCGCTGACTGATATCAAACAACAGGACTAACTCCTTTAGCCCGTAACATTCATTGCCTGCCTTTTTACATTTGAACTCCATCTTGAATATCTTTTTGACAACAAATAATATAATATACTGTCGTTTTGAGCAAATGTCAAACTATTTTTCTCAAATTGACACACAAACAAACAATTAAGTATCATTTTAACGAATTATTAACAACATCGATAGAATTCTGATAAGGAAGATTATGATTCAAAAAAAAAGGCCACCAATAGGCAGCCTTTTAGATTTATTGCAGGAATAAAAACCTCTTATTGCATCTCGTATTTGTACATTCCAAGGTCACTCAATTCTGATGAACGGATGAATTCGGCGTTCGCTTTGATTTGTGCTTTTGCGAAATTGATGTAATTTTTTGCCGATTTCAGGAAAGAAGCATCCCGATTGGTGTCAAGCAAAAGCAGGTAACTCATGATGATATGACCTGCCATCTCGACCAATCTTCGTGCATGAAAGTCAACAAACTCGTTGTCATCCATTCCTGTTACTCTTTTAACAGCCTGTTCGTAATCATCTGTAAGGATAATCAATGTGCGACGCATATATTGCAGTTCAGGAGAAACCTTTTCGGCTTCATACACCCTGATCTGGCTCAAATAGGCACCGGTAGTAACACCTCTGATGGCTGCCACCACCTGTAACTGGGTAGTTCCTTCGTAAATTGAAGTAATACGGGCATCACGGTAAATACGCTCAACCGGATAATCTTTCATGAAACCGGAACCTCCATGTATCTGAATGGCATCGTAAGCAAGCTGGTTGCTGTATTCGCTGGCCATCCCTTTTACCAAAGGCGTATAAATATCAGCTAACTTCTGATACATCTTCATTTCGTTGCGCTCATCTTTCTCCAATTTGCGTTCTTCAGAAATGTATGCATACACTTTGTACATATCGACAAAGCGGGCTGTTTCGTATAATAAGGTACGCGCAGCATCCAGTTTCGCCTTCATAGTTGAAAGCATTTCATATACGGCAGGGAAACGGATAATGGCTTTGCCAAACTGCACGCGTTCTTTTGCAAAAGACAAAGCTTCACGGTAAGCTGATTCACAAATTCCCACTGATTGGGCAGCAATTCCAAGGCGGGCACCATTCATCAAAGCCATTACATATTTAATCAGGCCCATTTTGCGATCGCCGACCAACTCTCCGGGAGCATTTTTGAATACCAATTCACAAGTCGGTGAACCTATGATACCCATTTTGTGCTCGATACGACGAACTGTTACGCCACCGTTTTGCTTATCGTATATAAACATCGACAATCCGCGACCATCTTTTGTTCCTGGTTCGGAACGCGCCAAAACCAGTGAAATATCGCCATCACCGTTGGTAATAAAGCGTTTCACACCGTTAAGCAACCAAACTTGTTTCTTCTCGTCCCAGGTAGCTTTTAGCTGAACTGCCTGCAAATCGGATCCTGCATCGGGTTCTGTAAGATCCATCGCCATGGTTTCTCCCCCACAAACTCGTGGAAGGTATTTGGCCTTTTGTTCTTCGGAAGCAAATTCGTTGATGGTTTCAGCACAATCCTGAAGTCCCCAGATATTCACAAAACCAGCATCGGCACGCGAAACAATATCCGCAGCCATAATATAAGGTACGTTCGGGAAGTTTAATCCGTCGTATTTACGGGGCAACGACATCCCCATCAGACCAGCTTTGCGCAAGGCATCAATGTTGATTTCGGTTCCACGTGCATAAACTACATGACCATCAACCACATGAGGGCCTTCCGCATCAATACTTTCAGCATTTGGACCAACAATGTCGCCACATATTTCGCCAACTACTTCCAATACTTTATCGAAACTATCGAAAGCATCCTCGTAATCCATCGGCGCAAAATCGTATTTTTCTTTCTCTGTGAAATTTCTTTCCTTCAAACGGACAATCTTCTCCATCAATGGATGTTGAAGATGAAATCTCAGGTCTTTGTTGTCAGTATAATAATTTGCCATTGTGTATATTTAAAGAGCCCCTCCTAACCTCCCCGGAGGGGAGGGATTTTTTCGGCAAGGCTTTGGTTAACTAATTATTTAAATCGAAGCATCCTTGCTCCCCTCATAAGGAGGGGGTTGGGGGAGGCTTTTTACTTGGAATTCTTTTTATAGTACTTGATCATTTTTGGAATGATGTCGGCAACATCGCCGTTGATCACATAATCGGCAACCATATTAATAGGCGCTTCAGGATCGGTATTGATGGCAATGATCTGAGCAGATTCTTCCATTCCTGCCCTGTGCTGAATTTGTCCGGAAATACCGCATGCAATATAAAGTTTAGGCCTGACAGTAATCCCGGTCTGGCCAATCTGGCGTTCGTGATCGGTGTATCCGGCATCAACAGCAGCACGCGAGGCGCCTACTTCTCCGCCAAGAACTTCAGCCAACTCATACAAGAGCCTGAAATTTTCCTTTGAACCCATTCCGTAACCACCGGCAACAATTATTCCGGCGCCTTTGATGTTCAGTTTGCTCTTTTCCATGTGGCGCTCAATGATTTCAACTACAAAATCAGTTTCGCTGACATATTTGGCAACATCAAGTTTCACTACTTTACCTTTGTATTTCGGATCGAGAATTTCCTTTTTCATTACTCCTTCGCGAACGGTGGCCATTTGAGGGCGACAGTCAGGATTGATAATGGTTGCAATAATATTACCTCCGAAAGCCGGACGAATCTGGTACAACAGATTTTCGTAAACTTTCCCCTGCTTTTTATCTTCATGGTTGCCGATTACCAGACTGGTACAATCGGCAGTTAAACCACTGTGCAAAGCCGATGAAACCCTCGGACCGAGGTCACGACCAATAGAGGAAGCGCCCATCAGGGCTATTTGAGGTTTTTGTTCTTCAAATAATTTAACCACTATTGAAGTATGCGGCAACGTTGCATAGGGAACTAATCTTTTATCGTCGGCAATATACAATACATCGACTCCGTAGGGGATGATATGTTTCTCGATGCCTTCAAGCTGATGACCGATCGCAATTGCTTCCAGATTACAATTCAGCTCAGTTGCCAGACTCCTTCCTTTGGTCAGCAATTCCTGGCTAACTTCGGCAATATGTCCGTCTTCTATTTCGCAATAAACAAAAATGCTGTTCATATATTTACTTCTTATAAGTTAACCAATTGTATGACTCTCAATTAAATCTTTCATCAATTCCTCGATATCAACATCAGAAGAAGAAATTACTTTTGCTCCTTTTGACTGAAGAACAACATTCTCAATCGTTTTTACCTTGGTAGGAGAACCTGACAATCCCAATTCAGCGGGAACTGATTCAATATCATTCACTGTCCATTCCTGAATATTCAAATAAGCACGTTCGTTATAGAGATGCAAATAATCTTCGTTTGAATTCTGAAGTTCGGAAACCGTTTTTGCATGTTTGTATTTCATCAGTAACCTTGCATTGCGCGCACGACAATCGGGTGCTGTTCCGTTAACGGTTATTACCAGCGGGATCGGGCACGAAACGACTTCAACTCCACTTTCGAGTCTGCGTTTGGCGATTACCCTTCCGTTTTCGATGGATTTAATTTCTTCGACATACGTAACCTGCGGAAGTCCAAGTTTTTCGGCAACCTGAGGACCAACCTGTGCAGTATCGCCATCAATGGCCTGACGACCGGCAATGATAATATCAAAGTCTTTGATTTTCTTGAGTGTCTGTCCAAGTGCATAGCTGGTAGCGAGTGTGTCTGAACCTGCAAAAGCGCGATCGGTGAGCAATATCCCATCGTCGGCGCCGCGAAACATTCCTTCACGGACAATTTCGGCTGCACGGCCCGGCCCCATCGTTAAAATGGTGACTGTTGTTCCTGGGAAACTGTCTTTAATCCGCAGTGCCTGCTCCAGCGCATTTAAATCTTCAGGATTGAAAATAGCCGAAAGCGCTGCCCTGTTTACAGTTCCATCAGCTTTCATTGCATCTTTACCAACATTTCGCGTATCGGGAACTTGTTTGGCGAGTACGATAATTTTGTAACCTGTCATAAGTTGTCTTAGTTTTATTTGCTTTAATATTTTGGCATATCAATCAAATACAATGATTGACCAATGTGATATCTGTTATTTTTAGCGCTACAGTTTTGTCAGCTTAAAACTTTCAAAGGGGAGCAAATATAGATATTCAACCCAAAGAAATCAAGCACTTTTTTGGACATTGAAAAGAGAAAAGCGGAGAGTAGAAATCAAATGTTTCTGATTCGATGAATTTGCGCTGAATTAAACGCTGAAGCCTTGACAGACAAAGCAAATCAAACAATCGGCTGTATTTTTCCAAAAAATACTTTATGACTGAAAATGCCGCTATTTAAAATGAATATAAGCAAGGAATAACCAATTTGGCTGTTATAAAGTATGTTCCTGATCAATTTTACGGGTGAAAAGTACTATTCAGAGACGGAAGAAACACCAGGATCAGGAGATGGTTTATTTGGCTAATAGACTTATCGTCTGAATTAATTGTGTGTCATCTTTTGAGCTTGCACCCAACGGTTTGTCGGTATGTTTCTGTTGCCGATTTCGAATCACTGACCTGTCAAGTTGCACGAAAGTTTATTAGTTGCAGAAAGGCTGAAACCTGCACTGTCTCGGCAATAAAATATACCGTCTATTACCGTTGGGTGTTCTGTCTCCCAGTCTTGTAATCTATTTCTTTATTGTATCTCTATGACATTGTTATTTTACTTTCTGTTTTTCTATCGGCGTGTGTGTCTACTTTTTTTTTCCCCCAAGGCGTAATTTTAAATTTATTTCAACTAAAGAGATGTCGAGGAAACGGGAAGATCTCATTGACAGATTTTTCATAAATCTCATACTCTTCTCCAAATATCTTTCTTAGCACAATTGTTTCCCCATGAATGGATATCTTAAATCCTATGTATAGAACCACAGCGATAGAAAGTGTTAAACCTGAATGAAAAATGATTGCCAGAGCAGGTATTATGAATACTATTATGGCGGAATAGATTGGATTCCTACAAATTCCAAATGGACCTTTAGTAATCAGAGTGCCGGGTTGGAAGTATTTCAAAAAATAAACAGCTGAGTATACCCAGAAAATAAATCCCAATCCTAACCAGATAAATCCTACAGCCTTAAGAAGCGTATGATCAAGAAATCCAAGGTTGAAAAAATCCGGATACTTAACCATTATTATTAACGAAAGTATGATATAGGGTAAACATAACAATGCAAGCTTGGGGCCGCATCCAAAAAGTGTCATCGCGTTTTTCATTGTTCCATTATTTTATATAATTTGTATTAATGTCTCTTTATGATATAATAAATTGATCTGAATGACGATGAATCCTTCCTGTAATACTCTATTTCATTCAAATCTGAAATAAACAAATCTTTTAATTGCTTACTTTTCATGGAGCTGATTTCTGTTTCAAGTTGCTTATAATAGTTATTCCACCATACATTCTCATCAAGGTAAACTGTACCGACCAAATCGCAAAAATTTTCCCTAATGAAATCAGATTTCAATTCATGGTCCTTATATTCATCATGAATTATAAAATATCCACCTTCCTTTATCAAGCGTATCACTTTTACAAATCCCTGCTCGAATCCAATGATATTTAGAAATCCTTCAGCAAGAATGATATTAAAATAATTTGATGCTGTCCTGAGATCAAAGAATGAGATGTTTTTAGGATTAACGTGATTTTCAAGTTTTTTAACGGCTAATTTCCTTTGAAGCCATTCTATCGCAAGTTTATCCGTATCTATTGCGGTTATTATTCCACCATAGTTTTCAGCAAACCAGATAGTTGGCACACCGGTTCCGCAGCCAATATCGAGTATTTTGGGATTATTGATCTTCGGAAGCAATGAAACAGCTTCTGCCATATATTTCAGAAGTCCGGCTCTGCATTTATCTTTTATCAGGAAATATTCTTTAAACATTGCTGGTATTTTTAAGAGATTCATTGACTGAATTATTTTATTCTCCTCCAAGGTGTACTCACTCAAAACATAATTTCAGAAGGTTGAGAATAGGTTCTATGGCAAAAATATCCGGAAAATCCTATTTCTGATGACAAAAGTTATGGTAACAAGTCCATGTTTAAGGTATACCTCCTTTATGATGATTCAATTCAGTATTAAGATTTTTTAATGACTTTAGAAGTTTAATTGAGAATATCACTATCCACAACATGTATCCGTAAATATTAATGCGTTCCCAGATTCCCATCATCGGGGTAGGAAGGTTGGCAATATATTGTGGTTGCAAAGCTCCCGCTAATATGCCAAAAACAATAAAAAGTGTCATGGTAACAATAGAATAATATCTGAAAATTCCTTTGAATGCAACAGTTCCTGCTATCATAGCTGGAAACATGAACAAGAAGACCCCTACTGCTGTGAGAATACCATGCATAATATCCGAATAATTTCCTTCAACACCTCGGAGATGTATAGGAAAGAACAATGTTATTGCCAATCCCAATATCTCCTTCCCTATGATAAAGATTGCGGCAATTTTTAGACTTCTCTTCTCAGCAACTGTAAACCATATCCCGATGCCGAAAGCGTAAATAAGAAATGCGTATATGATAAAGCAAATAACAACAAATGTTCTGATTGGAGAATCAATAGCAATAAGTTCGCTAACAGTTTGTGAAGTGTAACAATAGTCGCTCCAGATTGCGACGGATACTATATCTGTAAGAATATACAGAAACGAGGAAAAAATGCCGCAGTAGAGAAGAATAGATTTACGCTTCATTGTTTTTATGTTTACTTAATTTTGGAGTTTCAAGATTATTTTTGTTTCGTAATACAATTTTTGAGCGCATTGCAGCTGACTTTCAATTTATGTCTGTTGTTTCTTTATCCTACTCTTGGCGGTAATGCGTGTTATTATCGGCTGGCATTTTTTCAATTGTCATTTATCAAAATTAGCAAAAAAAAACCTTTCGTGCGTAAAAGCTCACACACGAAAGGAATTTTCAATTTCACATTTTAATCAAACCGCATATTTACGGCTGATTTCATCAAACTTTAAATCTTCTTCCCGATATAAAACATATAGCCGTAATATTCTTTGTATTTGTAATATAACTCTGCCTCATATCGCTGGGAAGCGACAAATTCTTCTATGGTTTTGTTACCGCTATACTTTTTCAGAAAGGATTCTCGTCTCAATGTTTGCCAAGTATAATAGTCTGTCCAAATAGTTTCGGGCAAAATATAAGTGGCAATTGGAAAATAACCTGCTTTTTGCATTTGAGCAACCTTATTCGGAATTGTATCTATTTCGGGATAGATTTTTTGCCAAAATTCCTGAATTTCGACAGGTCGCTCTTCAGTAAACCAGGTGTTTTCAGTAACAGCGATATATCCGCCCTGTTTCAGAAATTTTCGCCACTCGTTTAATCCTCGCTCAAATCCAATGTTATAAATTGCGCCTTCCGACCAAATCAAGTCAAATTCTTCCTCTTGAAACGGAAGATTTTCCATATTACCGACGATGCCTTTCACTCTATATTGAAGATTTTTGATTTGGGCATTTTGGTTAAATTGATTTATAAAACCGCACCATGCATCAATACCGATAATTTCACACGGAGTGTTTTCTCCTAATACCAATGTTTGACCACCTGTTCCACAACCAATATCGGCAATTTTGGACTTTTCGGTAAGACCGTTTATAAAACCCAATGCTTTAATCGTTTCTTCGGGACTTCCGGGGCCTTGTCGTTCTGTGTTTGAAAAATATTCATAAATAACATTCAAGTCAAATTCGTGAATTGTTTGTTTTTCGTTGTCCATTTTCTTTTTTTTTGTTGCATACACGAAAAGCATCATAATGCTTTCATCATTGTACGCAGATTAAAACTTAAATTAATTCAATAGAAAACTGTTCTCGAAAAGGATTATCCGAGAACAAACAAAAGTGCAATCTATACAGAAAGTACAGATTGTTTACAGAACAATATCCGAATTAAATATAAACATCCAGTTTTTTTATTGGTGCAAAGATATAGAAAGTAATAAAACATGAAAATTCTTTCAAATCTATTTTCAGTAGTCGTTAACTTCGGAACCGTTTTATGCTTGCCGATAACGCGTATTGGGAAAAGTCTGTCATGCTGAGTATTGTTCAGATTGATATTATTTCGGTAGAAACCCACATTCTGTAATTGTTGATTTTGCGTCCTCAGATTGCAACCATTGGTATAGTCTGTAAGCCATTGAATTATGGTCTAGATCGGAACGAATTGCAACGTGTACTTTTGATATAAAAGGAAATGTTCCATTCTTTACAGTTTTTTCTTCAGGAAGAATACCATTGACAGCTATTTTTGGAACTTCGCTGTCGGGTACACGTGCTTGCAAATTTTTGTAGTTATTAAAGGTATAACAGATAGCATCTTCATAATGCAAAATTTCACCGAAAACCTGAGCCATTCCTCCTATGGCGCTTGCCGGGAAATTAGCTGGTTCCAAACCATCCATTACCAATTCTCTAAACACTTCCTCGCTACCCGAATTGCGTGGACGTGTAAATACTTTTATACTTGTATTTTTACCGCCAACTTGCGACCAGTTGGCTATTTCTGCAGTATATATTTTCTGAATTTGACTAACAGTCAGCGTTCTTACAGGATTGCTTTTGTTAACAACAAATACAAAAGCGTCTAATGCGATTGGGGTTTCAATCAGCGTTATTCCAGCAGAATCGGCATGGACTTTCTCGTCGGGGGAGATAGTCCTGTGCGTGAGGATAATATCAGCATCACCATCAATCAAATTCATAAATGCGCCATGAGTTTTGGAACTCTTAATATGTTGCCAGAAAAAATTTTTATACTGTTCAGGTATGTCTTCATATATAGGCTGCAAAGTCCATTCAGTAACAATTCCGGGCTCATACCACTTATAAGGCACGCCTAGAAGTTTACAAGCAACCATCACATTTAGCACAGATGAGGACGTAGAGCCATCCACTTTTGGATAATTTTCAAAAGAGATGTCATTTATACCCATAAAATTCTCATTTTTCGGTTCTTCTTTGTTGCAACTTGTACACGTAATTATCGAGGACAAAACCGAAACAGCAATTAAACGTAATTTTTTCATTTTCTGATATTTATGTGTGAAAAATTTGAATTTATCATTGGATTTCCATATCTGTTAGATTATCAACAGACATACACAAAAGACTAGTTCTGATATTGTTTGGTTGCGTGTGCTAAATAAGTTTGATTTATCTGAGTTTTCTGCGCAATTGATCGGCTTACTCACAACACCTGCCCATCCCCAAACTCTTCTCCCTATTTCTTTGAATCATGTTGTTCCTCCGTTTTAATCAAATATTAATCAAAGCGAAGGAAGACATTATTGCAATCTGTTTTCAGTAGGATTTCAGAAATAATTGCTTGGAAATTGTTCAAGATCAATTGATTTTTTTGTTTCCCAAATGTAGAAATTTGAATATTACATCCAATCAGGAGTGCAAACTTTATACAATCTTCTTTTCATTTCCACCTTTTTGGGGAACGTTGAACCAAGAAGGTCCGACGTTACACCTTTTAGGTGGTAGGGGGTACCAAAAAGATCCGATGTAACTTTTAGGTGAGGGGGTACCTCCGAGGTGGTAGGTTAGGGTAAGACTAAACAACAAAAAACGCCCTTCGTTTCGGAAGAGCGTTTTTCAGTATAAAAATAGGTGTTTTTTATTGCAGGAACGAAATCAATACACCGGCTGCAACAGCCGAGCCAATTACTCCCGAAATATTACTCGACATACAATACTGCAAAAGATGATTGGATGAATCGTATTTTAATCCGATTTCGTTTGCCACGCGCGATGCCATCGGGACTGCACTCAGGCCGGTTGCTCCAATCAGTGGATTTATCTTCTTTTTGGAAAAAAGATTATGAACTTTGACAAACATGATCCCACCAAAGATGGATATCGCGAATGCAAGGAATCCACCGACAATAATCATGATGGTTTTAAAATCAAGAAAAACTTCCGCAGTCATGGTTGCACCAACAGTTAATCCGAGGAAAATGGTTGCTGTATTTAAAATTGAACCGGTTGCAGCTTCGCTTAATCGTGCAACGCTTGTACCGATTTCTTTCAATAAATTTCCGAACAGCAACATACCCAAAAGAGGAACAGAAGAAGGAACAAATATTGAAACAACAATTCCCAAAACAATCGGGAAAGCGATTTTCACTGCCTTCATATTCTTAATGACCAGTTTTGATGGATATTTTTTATCCTGTTCCTTCATATTTATCTGAAGTTCCTTATTTGAACAGGTATATTTTACAACGAGCGGAATGATTACCGGAACCAAAGCCATGTATGAATAGGCAGCAATGGCGATTGGACCCAGCAAATGCGGAGCCAGTTTAATGGTTGTATAAATGGCTGTCGGGCCATCGGCACCACCAATAATTCCGAGCGAAGCAGCTTCTTTAAGCGTAAACCCGAGCAATACGGCTACAATTATCACGATAAATATTCCCAGTTGGGCAGCAGCTCCGAAAAAAGCCAACTTCAGGTTGCGCAACATCGGTCCAAAATCGGTTAAGGCGCCAATTCCCATGAAGATAATCGGAGGTAAAAACCCGGTTTTTATTAAAGCGTAATAAAGAAAGTTCATAATACCGTAGTCATGAGCTATATCAAGGAGATTTTTTGAATGGCCACCTCCAAGATCAACAAATTCGGCAGCTACAACTCCCATACTACCTCCGGGAAGGTTGGCCAGTATCACACCAAATGCAATAGGAACCAACAGCAGAGGCTCATATTGTTTACGAATACCGAGGTACAATAAAAAAGACCCGATAGCCAACATTAACAGATACCCAGGATTGCCAATAATATCCTGGATAGCTGTCATTTTATATAGATTTTCAAGAATACCCATTTATAGAAGTGTTACTTAATTTTCATCATTACGTCATCTTCTTCAATTTCAGATCCCGGAGTACTGCAAATTTCAACCACAACACCTGAAATATCCGACCTGATCGCATTAAAAGTTTTCATCGCTTCAACATAACCAATAAGGTCGCCAACTTTTATTGAATCGCCAACTTTCAATGGTGTTTCTGAACTCTCTTTGGTCAGGTAAAATTTACCTTCGAGTGGCGCCAGTATTTCTTTAGCTGGTCCCTGCGAAACAACCGGTGCAGCTACCGCAGCAGCAGCTTTTGGTACAAAATTACCTTCAGCAACAAAATCGCCATAGGAAACGGATACTTTGAAACGTTCTCCATCAACATCTACAAACATGGTTGTTGGTTTCAATTCAGATACATCTGATGCGCCATTACCTGATGCGCCATTACCTGATGTAACAGGAGCAGTTCCGACATTGAGACCACCACCTTCGAGACGGCGTTTTGCCACATCTTCTTCAAATGCTTTTTTAGCTGCGCCTGATTTATAGGCACGGTATTCTTGCGGATGCATGGCCAATTCGAATAATTCTTCATCGTCCTTGCCTAAATCCCAACCTTTTTCGGCCATTTCTTTGCGAAAAGTATCCAATGCATTCGGGTACAGATCCTGTGGATTGCCGGTATAAAATGTTTTGCCGGCTTCTTTGGCAAGTTTAATAATTTCATCATCTAATTTTCCAGGAAGCCTTCCTCCTTTTCCTGTCAACATATCCCAGATATTGTCGGCAATCATGCTCCAGCGTTTCTCACCTTTTTCAACTTGCATTACATTCATCAAGGCAAGGTTTTTCACATACTGACTGTATGGAGTAACCAACGGCGGATATCCCAGCATTGGCCAAATGTATTCAACTTCGTTGAACAGCTTGATTAAAAGATCGTCCTGAGTTAACTGAGGCTTGTTGCGTTTTACCATCCATTTGTTCAGGCTGGCAAGGTTGTTTTCCAGATCAGACATCAATGAACCCATCATACCACCAGGTAATCCCGGACCAATTAGCATTGAATTCATGTAACGGTTTTTCGGATCGATGTAAAATCCCAGAAAATCGTCAATAAATTCCTGAGTCAATGAACGAACTTTCATGTAAGCGTCCATATTTATGGCGGGTACGTCAAACCCATCATCTTCGAGCATGGCATGAACGGCCAACAAATCGACATGACCGGTTCCCCATGAAAGAGGTTCCATCGCAACATCAATATAATCAACCCCTGCACGGCAAACTTCCAGAATAGATGCCATCGAGAAACCAGGACCTGAATGTGAATGATATTCAAGCGGAATTTCAGGATGCAAGGCTTTAATGCCTTTTACAATTTTGCCCAACCAGGCCGGACGTCCAATACCTGCCATGTCTTTCAGGCAAATTTCATCGGCGCCCCCTTTGATTAATTCATCAGCCAGGTTGACAAAACTTTCAACCGTGTGAACTTTTGAAAAAGTCAGGCTCAATGTTGCCTGCGCAATCATTCCGCCTTCTTTGGCATATTTTACTGAATCGAGGATGTTCCGCGGATCGTTTAATCCACAAAATGAGCGCGCAATGTCAGTACCCTGCAGTTTCTTTACTTTAAACATCAACTTCCGCACATCAGCAGGAACCGGATTCATACGGATTCCATTTAATGCACGTTCCAGCATATGGGTCTGAATCCCAGCATCGTTGAACGGTTTTGTCCATTCGCGAACTGATTTATTTGGGTTTTCACCAAAAAGCAGATTAATTTGCTCGAATCCACCTCCATTGGTTTCAACCCTTGCAAAACATCCCATGTCCACAATATGCGGAGCTACCTTCACCAACTGATCAACCCGTGGCACATACTTTCCTGATGATTGCCACATATCACGGTAAACCAATGAAAATTTAATCTTTCTTCCATTCATAGTTCAATAGTCTTTTATTCAATGATTTTCAATTAATTATTTTTAGTTTTTCTGAAGAACAAATTCAGTCGGGTAATGATTTCCTGACTAATTCTTCTCAACATTGGTTACGCGACCAGTTCCTTTTGTAAGGGTATTGACTGCCGAAACAATGGCTGCAAGTTTTTTGGAGTTCATTGCAACAATAGCATTACCTGATGATTTGGGTAAATTCTTAATTTCTTCACCAAAGAATTTATTTACAAACCTGATTATAAGGGTTCCTAAAACTACCACCAAAGCCAATATAACAAATACGGTAATCAATCCGACACCTAAAAGTTCCAGCGCCACTCCCATTTCACTCATGATTTCAAGTATTAAGTTAAAACAAAAAAACACTTCCCATTTTATATATTTTCATTGTAATGTTACCAAATTATATCCGTTAGTTTAATTGAATAAACTATCCGCTTTTTACAATTACCAATAAATTAACATTTACACTTTCGAATTGAAACAAAACACCCAATTGTTCTGATATTTTATAATGCAAAAACAAAGGGCACCTTTTGGGTACCCTTTGTTTACTATTTAATTATTCATTTCTTACGCTATTGGGGCAGGACCTCCAAACGCCATGGGAGGAAGAATTGTATCATGCCCCCTGACATTTTTAATCGAACCATTGATACTCTCATATTTCTGAATATTATCCTGTAAGGCCATCAGTAACCGTTTGGCATGTTCAGGAGTCAAAATGATTCTTGATTTTACGTTCGCTTTTGGAATACCAGGCATTACCCTGATAAAATCAAGTACAAATTCAGAACTTGAATGCGTAATAACTGCCAGATTTGAATAAATACCCTGAGCTATCTCTTCGGTTAATTCAATCTGCAACTGATTGTTGTTCTTTAAATCTTCCATCGGTTAATCTCTTGACATTCTATCAGAATCTTTCATCTCAACCATTTTGTCGTATTCATCACGTGAGCCGACAACAAGGTTTTTGTATTCTTTCAAACCGGTTCCTGCAGGAATGAGATGTCCGCAAATTACGTTCTCTTTCAATCCGTCGAGGTAGTCAACTTTACCATGAATTGCAGCCTCGTTCAGTACCTTTGTTGTTTCCTGGAACGATGCGGCTGACAACCAGCTACGTGTTTGAAGCGAAGCCCTTGTAATACCCTGAAGTATCTGGCTCGACGTTGCAGGAATTGCATCCCGGCCTTCAACCAACCTTTTATCGCGACGGCGAAGGGTAGAATTCTCATCTCTCATCCGGCGTGAAGTAATAATCTGTCCTGGCTTCAGGCTATCTGAATCCCCTGCATCAATCACAACTTTCTTATTGTAGATCCAGTCGTTTTCGTGAAGGAACTCATGCTTGTCAACAATTTGTTTCTCAAGGAATCTGGTATCGCCCGGATCGTCAATGTCAACTTTACGCATCATCTGGCGAATAATCACCTCATAATGTTTGTCGTTGATTTTCACCCCCTGCATACGATATACATCCTGAACTTCATTCAAAATATATTCCTGAACTGCAGTTGGGCCTTTGATCGCAAGGATATCAGCAGGAGTAATCGCACCGTCAGAAAGTGGAATACCGGCACGGATATAGTCATTTTCCTGAACAAGAATCTGACGTGACAGCGGCACTAAATAACGTTTAACATCTCCACCTTTCGAAGTAACCACAATTTCACGGTTACCACGTTTGATTTTTCCAAGTGAAATTTCACCATCGATTTCAGAAACGATTGCAGGGTTCGAAGGATTTCTGGCCTCGAACAACTCTGTAACACGTGGCAAACCACCCGTGATATCACCGGCTTTACCGGCTGCACGAGGAATTTTCACCAATACAGCTCCCGCTTCAACAATATGACCGTCTTCAACAGCCATGTGACCACCTACCGGTAAATTATAGGTACGGATCGTATCTCCTTTTTCATCCAGAATTCTTAAACCCGGATTTTTGGTTTTATCTCTGGTTTCAATAATTACTTTTTCCTTATAACCGGTCTGCTCATCAGATTCCTCACGGTAAGTGACACCATCTATTACCTGTTCAAATGCAATTTTACCTTTGAATTCAGTAATAATAACCCCGTTATATGGATCCCATTCACAAATACGCATTCCTTTTTTTACTTCCTGACCATTGTCAATAAATAGTTTGGAACCGTATGGGATGTTATGTGTTGAAAGTTGTATCCTTGTATTTTTATCAATGATACGTAATTCAGCAAGCCGGCTTACAACGATATTGGTTTTTACACCCGTTTCACTGAAATGCTCAACTTCCCTCAGTTCGTCAATTTCGGCAATACCATCATATTTTGACTCGACAGATGATTGAGTTGAAATGTTACCGGCAATACCCCCTACATGGAACGTACGAAGTGTAAGCTGTGTACCAGGTTCGCCAATTGACTGTGCAGCAATAACTCCCACTGCCTCGCCTCGCTGAACCATTGTACTTCCGGCCAGATTAAGGCCGTAACATTTGGCACAAACTCCGACTTTCGATTCGCAAGTTAAAACTGACCGAATTTCAACCGATTCGATTGGCGATTCATCAATTACTTTTGCAATTTCATCGGTAACAATTTCACCTGAACCTACGATCATATCACCAGTTAGCGGGTTGAAAATATCGTGAACGGTTGTACGTCCAACAATTCTCTCAACCAGTGAAGCGACAATTTCCTCGTTGTTTTTAATCGCCGAAGCAACCAGTCCACGCAAAGTACCGCAATCTTCTTCCTGAATGATAACATCCTGTGCAACGTCAACCAACCTACGGGTCAGATAACCAGCATCGGCTGTTTTGAGCGCAGTATCGGCCAAACCTTTACGGGCACCGTGGGTTGAAATAAAGTATTCCAATACCGACAGGCCTTCTTTAAAGTTTGCAAGGATCGGGTTTTCAATAATCTGAGAACCTGTTGATCCTGACTTTTGTGGTTTTGCCATCAATCCCCTCATTCCGCAAAGCTGACGAATCTGCTCTTTGGAACCACGGGCTCCTGAATCAAGCATCATATATACTGAATTGAAACCCTGACGGTCGGTGCTCAATGTTTTCATTACCGAATTGGTAAGTTTGGCATTGGCATGTGTCCAGATATCAATTACCTGATTGTAACGTTCGTTATTTGTAATGAAACCCATGTTGTAATTGGCCATTACTTCTTCGACTTCCGCATAACCGGCTTCAACAATTTCCTTCTTGTCGTCAGGAATAATTACATCGCTAAGATTAAACGACAAACCACCTCTGTATGCCATGGTATAACCCAAATCCTTAATTGCATCAAGGAAAAGTACAGTTACAGCATTTCCTGTTATCTTATAGATATCAGAAATAATTGTACGAAGCGACTTTTTAGTAAGAATCTGATTGATATAACCAACTTCTTTAGGAACTGATTGATTGAAAATAATCCGGCCAACAGTAGTTTCAATGATGTGTTTGAACATTTCTCCCTTTTCATCCACATCCTGAACTTTCACCTTAATAATGGCGTGAAGATCAATTACATTCTCGTTATGGGCAATAATCACTTCTTCCGTAGAATAGAAAATCATTCCTTCACCGCGAGCTCCGGGGCGTGCTTTGGTCATGTAATACAGACCTAAAACCATGTCCTGGGAAGGAACAGTGATAGGAGCACCATTAGCAGGGTTCAGCAAGTTATGAGATGCAAGCATCAACATTTGAGCTTCCAGAACGGCAGCATTTCCAAGTGGTACGTGAACAGCCATCTGGTCACCGTCGAAGTCGGCGTTGAAACCGGTACAAACGAGCGGGTGCAACTGAATGGCTTTTCCTTCAATCAATACAGGTTGAAAAGCCTGAATTGACAAACGGTGAAGGGTAGGCGCACGGTTCAGCATAACCGGATGTCCTTTTAAAACATTTTCGAGGATATCCCAAACTACCGGATCTTTGCGGTCAACAATCTTCTTGGCCGATTTTACTGTCTTCACAATACCACGCTCAATCAGTTTCCTGATAATAAATGGTTTGAAAAGCTCAGCAGCCATGTCTTTTGGAAGACCACATTCGTGAAGTTTCAGTTTTGGCCCGATAACAATTACCGAACGAGCTGAATAATCGACACGTTTACCCAACAGGTTCTGGCGGAAACGACCTTGTTTCCCTTTTAAACTATCGGATAAAGATTTTAATGCACGGTTATTTTCAGTTTTAACTGCATTTGATTTTCTAGAGTTATCGAACAATGAATCGACCGCTTCCTGAAGCATACGTTTTTCGTTACGCAGGATTACTTCCGGAGCTTTAATTTCGATTAACCGTTTTAAACGGTTGTTTCTGATGATCACCCGGCGGTACAAATCGTTCAAATCGGAAGTGGCAAAACGGCCACCATCCAATGGAACCAAAGGACGCAAATCGGGTGGAATAACAGGAACAACTTTAACAATCATCCATTCAGGACGATTGATATTTTTGCTTGCACGGAAAGCTTCAACAACCTGAAGACGTTTTAACGCTTCATTTTTACGTTGCTGTGAAGTTTCGGTGTTGGCTTTGTGACGAAGGTCGAACGACATTTCATCCAATTCGAGGCGTTGCAACAATGTGTACAATGCATCGGCACCCATACGGGCTATGAATTTATTCGGATCCATATCATCGAGATGCTGATTTTCTTTTGGTAAAGAATCCAGAATGTCGAGATATTCTTCTTCAGATAGGAAGTCAAGATATTTTACGCCATCCTGAGCTTTTACTCCCGCCTGAATTACAACGTATCGTTCGTAATAAATAATTACATCCAATTTTTTGGTTGGCAAGCCCAAAAGGTATCCGATTTTGTTCGGCAACGATTTGAAATACCAGATATGGGCCACCGGAACTACCAGTGAAATATGCCCCATCCGTTCACGACGGACTTTTTTCTCGGTTACTTCAACGCCACAACGATCACAAACAATTCCTTTATAGCGAATACGTTTGTATTTACCGCAATGACACTCATAATCTTTCACTGGTCCGAAGATTCGTTCGCAGAACAAACCATCACGCTCAGGTTTATAAGTCCGGTAATTTATCGTTTCAGGTTTCAAAACTTCTCCGTGAGACCTTTCGAGGATCTCTTCAGGCGAAGCCAGACTGATACCAATTTTGGTAAAGCTAATCTTAACTTTATTGTCTTTTCTGAATGCCATATATCGATGGTTATTTTTTCAAGTTTATATAAGGAAAATCAAACTGATTTACCTTTAATTAATCAAGGCTCACACTTAAACCCAGACCACGTAATTCGTGCAGCAATACATTCAGGGATTCAGGAATACCTGCAGCAGGCATTGGTTCTCCCTTAACAATTGCTTCGTATGCTTTGGCTCTTCCTAAAACGTCGTCGGATTTAACGGTTAGGATTTCCTGAAGAATGTTGGATGCACCAAATGCTTCCAATGCCCAAACTTCCATCTCTCCAAAACGCTGACCTCCGAATTGAGCTTTACCTCCAAGTGGCTGCTGAGTAATCAGAGAATAAGGTCCGATTGAACGGGCATGCATCTTATCTTCAATCATATGGCCTAATTTAAGCATATAAATTACACCAACAGTTGCAGGCTGATCAAAAGGTTCACCAGTTCCACCGTCGCTTAAATATGTTTTACCATATCTCGGAACACCGGCTTTATCTGTATATTCAGTAACTTCTTCCAGAGTGGCGCCATCAAAAATAGGAGTTGCAAAAGTAAGTCCCAATTCTTTACCAGCCCAACCTAAAACAGTTTCGTAAATCTGTCCAAGGTTCATACGCGAAGGTACACCCAGCGGATTAAGTACAATGTCAACAACAGTTCCGTCACTTAAGAAAGGCATATCTTCATCACGAACAATACGCGATACAATACCTTTGTTTCCATGGCGTCCGGCCATTTTATCGCCAATTTGCAGTTTACGTTTTTTAGCAACGTAAACCTTTGCCAGCTGTATAATTCCTGCAGGAAGTTCATCACCAATAGTAACATTGTAGCGTTTCCTTCTTGAAACTGCTTCAAGTTCCTTATACTTCATGTTGTAATTGTTGATAAGAGCAAAAATCAAATCATTCTTATCTTTATCAGTTGACCATTTTGAAGGATTGATCGTCTGATAATCAATTTCCTGAAGTTGTTTCAGTGTAAATTTATTCCCTTTGCTAATAATGTCGCCACCGTAATAATCTTTCACACCCTGACTGGTTTTTCCATTTACAAGTGTGAAAAGCTTATCTTCCAGTTTCGCGCGAAGTGCAGAAGCATGACGGTCAAATTCTTCATCGATAGAATCGAGTAAAGGTTTTGTTGCCAGTTTGCCTTTTTTATCTTTTACAACCCGCGAAAACAATTTCTTTTCAATAATAGTTCCGTTGAGTGAAGGTGATGCTTTCAAAGAGGCATCTTTCACATCGCCGGCTTTATCACCAAAAATAGCACGAAGAAGTTTTTCTTCCGGCGATGGATCAGATTCTCCTTTCGGAGTAATTTTTCCAATCAGAATATCACCAGGTTTAACAACAGCTCCAATACGGATCAATCCATTCTCATCAAGATTTTTGGTAGCTTCTTCGCTAACGTTTGGAATATCAGAAGTAAATTCTTCGACTCCACGTTTGGTGTCACGAACCTCCAATGAATATTCGTCAACATGTATTGATGTGAAAACATCTTCACGAACTACACGTTCTGAAATTACAATCGCATCCTCGTAGTTATAACCCTGCCATGGCATGAATGCCACTTTAAGGTTACGTCCCAATGCAAGTTCTCCACGTTGTGTACCATATCCTTCAGTAAGAACCTGACCTTTTTTCACACGGTCACCTTTCAATACAATTGGCTTAAGATCGACAACTGTACCCTGATTGGTTTTTTGGAATTTTGAAATCCTGTATGTAACGACTTCAGGATCGAAACTTACGAAACGTTCGTCATCACTTTTGTCGTAGCGTATTAAAATTTCATCGGCATCAACAAATTCAATAACTCCATCATCTTCGGCAACAACCAAAACGCGTGAATCGAGTGCAGCACGTCCTTCCAGTCCGGTTCCAACAATTGGAGCTTCGGGGCGGAGTAACGGAACTGCCTGACGCATCATGTTTGATCCCATCAAAGCACGGTTGGCATCATCATGTTCAAGGAAAGTAATTAATGAGGCTGCAACCGAAGCAATTTGGTTCGGCCCAACGTCCATCATATTTACAGTTTCCCTTTCAACAATCGGATAGTCACCATCAAGACGTGATTTAACCTTATTATTGATGAAATTTCCATCTGAATCAATCGGTGCATTTGCCTGTGCAATTATTCTACCCTCTTCCTCTTCGGCAGTAAGGTACATTACTCCTGCATCTGACAGATCGACCTGACCGTTTGTAACTTTACGGTAAGGAGTTGAAATAAACCCTAAATCATTCACTTTAGCAAAAACACAAAGCGATGAAATCAATCCGATGTTTGGACCTTCAGGAGTTTCAATAGGACACAAACGTCCATAATGTGTATAATGAACGTCACGCACCTCAAAACCAGCTCTTTCACGCGAAAGACCGCCAGGTCCCAAAGCTGACATACGACGTTTGTGTGTCATTTCAGCCAAAGGATTGGTTTGATCCATGAATTGAGAAAGGGCATTCGTTCCGAAGAAAGAATTAATTACCGATGACAAGGTTTTTGAGTTAATCAGATCGATTGGCGTAAAAACTTCGTTGTCACGAACATTCATACGTTCACGAATGGTACGTGCCATACGAGCCAAACCAACACCAAACTGATTGAACATTTGCTCGCCAACCGTACGTACACGACGATTGCTCAAGTGGTCAATATCGTCAACATCTGTTTTTGAGTTGACAAGTTTGATCAAATATTTAATGATTTCTATAATATCTTCCTTGGTCAAAACCTGTACATTCATATCGATGTTCAGGTTCAGCTTTTTATTGATCCTGTAACGGCCAACCTGACCAAGATCATACCTTTTTTCTGAAAAGAATAATTTGTCAATTACATCTCTTGCAGTAGCATCATCAGGCGGTTCTGCATTACGCAACTGCCTGTAAATATGAAGCACTGCTTCTTTTTCCGAGTTACATGGATCTTTTTGAAGCGTATTGTATATAATGGCATAATCCTGAAGATTTTGATCTTCTTTATGCAACAAAATTGTTTTTGCTCCTGAATCAATAATTTCGTCAATATGATCGTTATCAATAACAACTTCACGGTCGATTACGACTTCATTACGCTCAATTGAAACGACTTCGCCTGTGTCTTCATCCACAAAGTCTTCTACCCATGTTTTCAGAACACGTGCGGCGAGTTTCCTGCCTACGATTTTCTTTAAACCAGATTTTGAAACTTTAATTTCATCCGCAAGGTCGAAAATTTCAAGAATATCCTTGTCGCTTTCGTATCCGATTGCACGAAGCAATGTGGTTACAGGTAATTTTTTCTTACGATCGATGTATGCAAACATTACATTATTAATGTCGGTTGCAAACTCAATCCATGATCCTTTATAAGGAATGACCCTTGCTGAATATAGTTTTGTTCCGTTGGCGTGCATACTTTGTCCGAAGAATACTCCCGGAGAACGATGCAACTGCGAAACAACAACACGTTCAGCTCCGTTAATTACAAAAGTACCTTTAGGTGTCATATAGGGAACAGTACCCAAATATACATCCTGAACTACGGTATCAAAATCTTCATGTTCGGGATCGGTACAGTAAAGTTTTAATTTTGCTTTTAACGGGATACTAAAAGTCAGGCCACGTTCAATACATTCGTCGATAGAATAACGTGGCGGGTCAACCAGGTAATCCACAAATTCGAGAACGAAGTTATTTCTAGTATCGGTAATTGGGAAATTTTCTTCAAAAACCTTGCACAATCCTTCTCCTTTTCGTTGATCAGGAGTTGTTCCAAGCTGGAAAAATTCGATGAAGGATTTAATTTGTACTTCAAGGAAATCTGGATAGTCAAAGACGGTTTTTGTTGAAGAAAAGCTAATCCTCTGGTTTTCAATATTTACTGCCATCGGTGTATATTAATTAATTGAACTTAAAACATAAATATACAAATAGGTATAGAACCCCACATCTGTGAGGTTCTAAACCACATCAACCTAAAATTAAGGTCGTAAGACTTTTATTTAAGTTCAACTTCAGCTCCAGCTTCTTCCAATTGAGATTTCAAACCTTCAGCCTCGTCTTTAGAAACTTTTTCCTTGATAGCTCTTGGAGCGCCGTCAACTACTTCTTTGGCCTCTTTTAAACCTAGACCTGTCAATTCTTTAACCAATTTCACAACAGCCAATTTTGATTGACCGGCTGCTTTCAGAATAACATCGAATTCGGTTTGAACTTTTTCTTCTGCTTCTTCACCTGAAGCAGCAGGGCCAGCGGCCACAGCTACTGCAGCAGCAGCAGGTTCAATACCATATTCCGATTTTAAAATTCCGGCTAATTCATTTACTTCTTTTACAGTTAAGTTTACTAACTCTTCCGCAAGTGCCTTTAAATCTGCCATTTCGATAATAATTTTTTAATATAATTTTATAACTAACTGATTACTTTTCTGCTAATGTCTTCAAAACTCCGTGAATAATATTTCCACCGGATTGTAATGCGCCAACAACATTTTTCATTGGAGACTGCAATAAACCGATAACTTCACCAAGGAGTTCGTTTTTAGACTTAATTGATACTAATACATCCAACTGATCTTCGCCAATATACACTGACTCCTGAACATAAGCAGCCTTTAAGATAGGCTTCTTATTTTTCTTTTTAAAATCTTTTATCAGTTTTGCAGGAACATTTGCATTCTCACAAAACATGACAGATGTATTGCCACTAAGAACATCATAAAGCTCTTCTGCATTCTTATTAGAAGCTTCCAATGCTCTACGCAAGAGGGTATTCTTCACCACAACCAGTTTCACTTTCTGTTTGTCGCATAAACGCCGCAAGTCACTAGTGCGAGCAGCATTCAGAGTTTCAATATCAGTCAGATAAAAATGATTTGATAAATTGATCTGCTCTGTAAGACTACCGATAATATCTAATTTTTCTGATCTTTTCATATTATTTCGTTTACTTTTCAGAGACAGACTTTGGTTCAATTTGTATTCCTGCACTCATGGTACTCGACAAGTAGATACTTTTAACGTATGTACCTTTTGCAGCAGAAGGTTTCAGCTTTACAAGAGTATTTACAAATTCGGTAGCGTTCTCAATAAGTTTTACGTTATCAAATGATACTTTACCAATTGATGTGTGAACAATCCCAAATTTATCGACTTTAAAGTCGATCTTACCAGCTTTAACTTCAGCAACAGCTTTCCCAATGTCCATTGTAACTGTACCACTTTTAGGGTTTGGCATCAAACCACGCGGACCTAAAATACGTCCGAGAGCTCCAACTTTTCCCATTACCGGTGGCATAGTAATAATCACATCTACGTCAGTCCAACCACCTTTGATTTTATCAACATAGTCGTCAAGACCAACATAATCAGCTCCAGCATCTTTGGCCTCCTGTTCTTTGTCAGGAGTAACCAGGGCCAACACACGTACTTCTTTACCAGTTCCATGAGGTAAAGTAACCACGCCTCTAACCATCTGATTAGCCTTTCTTGGATCCACACCAAGGCGAACATCAATATCAACCGAAGCATCAAATTTTGTAAAAGTAATTTCTTTTACAAGTGCAGAAGCTTCTTTTAATGTATAGATTTTCCCCTTCTCGAGTTTTTCCAGAGCAAGCTTTTTATTCTTTGTAATTCTGCCCATTTTAATAATTTTAATTAGTTTGTCGATGGGCGTTCGCCTACAACGGTGATACCCATACTTCTGGCAGTACCAGCCACCATGCTCATAGCACCCTCCAGCGAGAAACAGTTAAGATCTTCCAAT
>Ga0351946_1003_pt1 | contig 32001 bp, 27 predicted proteins | sample BONcelT113001F15_FD_206832 | JGI IMG/M metagenome (GOLD analysis project Ga0351946, IMG submission 206832) | Enriched cells from coal bed in the Powder River Basin, Montana, United States - BONCAT cells T11 rep3 HSBNCT.T11.300.1.F15 ...
TTAGCAAGGATGAGGCAGCTTCAATTCTGTCTGAAATTGCCGAAGGGCAGTATTCCGAAGCCGAAATTGCTTCTTTTCTGACTGTATTCAGAATGCGCCGGATCACCGCAGAGGAGTTGTCAGGATTTCGAGAGGCTTTGCTCAATTTGTGTGTAGCGATAGACTTTTCGGAATACAATACGATCGATGTGGTTGGAACAGGAGGCGACGGAAAAAATACCTTTAATATTTCTACCCTCAGTACTTTCGTGCTGGCAGGCGCCGGAATGAAAGTCACAAAACATGGCAATTACGGACTTTCTTCGGTCAGCGGTTCGTCTAACATGTTTGAGTATTTTGGCTATCAGTTCAGTAAGGACGAAAGTAAATTGCGCCGCGAGCTGGAAGAAGTCGGGATCTGTTTTTTCCATGCCCCGCTTTTTCACCCCGCAATGAAAAGCGTTGCTCCAGTGCGCAGGGCTTTAAAAGTTAAAACCCTCTTCAATATGATGGGGCCGATCATCAATCCATCGTTTCCGAAGAACCAATTGGTTGGTGTTTACGATCTCGAAGTGATGGATCTTTACCACCAGGTTTTCCGCGAAAGTGGCCAGAATTACCTGATTGTGCACAGTCTCGATGGTTACGACGAGATTTCACTGACCGGAGATGCGCGTTTTGTTTCGAACCAAACAGAAGATAGCCTTTCTCCTGCCGATTTTGGTTTTCCTCAGGTGACTCAGGAAGAGCTTTTTGGGGGCGAAACAGTTGCCGAAGCTGCTTCAATTTTCAAAAGTGTTCTGGAAGTGACCGCAACTGAAGCCCGGCAAAATGTGGTAATTGCCAATGCTGCTCTTGGAATTCACTGTGTTTATCCTGAAAAATCGTTGGCAGATTGTGTGGCTGAAGCATCTGAAGCTTTGAAAAGCAAAAAAGCGTTGGCTGCATTCAAGAAACTGATGGAACTGAACGGGAAATAGTGTTCAGTAATCAGTGTTCAGCCACAGTTTGCAGAAAAGTCGAAAAAATAATAATCACCAATGTTGAATATCCAATAATCAATATCCAGGGCTGAAACCTGGAACTTGGAATTTGGAACCTGAAACTTGATTTATGACAATACTAGACGAAATAAACAACCACAAACGCACTGAAATTGCAGAAGCAAAAAGCAAAGTTTCGGTCGAAGAATTAAAAGCATCTCCGTATTTTCTGCGGAAAACAAATTCGCTGAAAGCCACATTGCTTGCTGATGGTGCGAGTGGTGTAATTGCCGAATTTAAAACCCAGTCACCTTCGAAAGGGCTGATTAATGGCGAGGCAGAGGCATCTGAAGTGACCGCTGCATACGTGGCAGCCGGAGCCAGCGGATTATCGGTTTTAACCGACGACCGCTTTTTTGGAGGTTCGTTCGAAGATCTGGCGAAAGCACGATGGGCAAATCCGAAAACACCTATTTTACGGAAGGATTTTATGCTCGATCCGTATCAGATTTACGAAGCCAAAGCCCACGGTGCAGATGTTATTTTGTTGATTGCCGAAAGCCTGAGCAAAAGTTTGCTGCTCGAACTGACACTGACAGCAAAAGAAATCGGGCTGGAAGTGCTTGTTGAAGTTCACAGCGCTGAAGAGCTGGAAAAACTCAACGATATGGTTGATCTGGTGGGCGTGAACAACCGCAACCTGAAAACATTCGAAGTGGATGTTCAAACATCAATTCTCCTGAGTGAACAGATCCCGGCACAATTCGTAAAAATTTCGGAAAGCGGACTTTCTGATCCTGAAAGTATTGCCCAGCTTCGATCTGCCGGGTTCAAAGGCTTTCTGATTGGCGAAACATTTATGAAAACCGAGGATCCTGGCAAAGCCTGTGCTGAGTTTATTGAGAGATTGAAGTAGAAATGCTGCCACTGACGGGGTGACTTTAAGTCACCCCGTCAGTCAAACATACAACGATGAACGAACTGAAAATCAAAGTCTGTGGAATGCGCGATCCTGACAATATTTCAGGAGTAGTTGAAGCAATGCCAGATTATCTGGGATTCATTTTTTACCCGAAAAGCAAACGGTTTGTCGGATTTGAACCTTCTCCTGAAATGTTGGCAGAAATTCCCGCTTCAGTAAAAAAGGTGGGCGTTTTTGTAAATGAATCTCCGGAAAAGGTCTTGGAAATCAGCAAAAAATGGAAATTGGATGTTGTTCAGTTACATGGTGAAGAAAGTCCCGGATATTGCAGACAGATTCATGATTCTGGAATTACTGTTTTTAAAGCTTTTTCAGTCGATGAATCGTTTGACTTTGCAACATTGAACGCCTATTCAGGAGTTTGCGATTACTTTTTATTTGATACCAAAGGGCTTTTGCCGGGCGGAACCGGGCAGAAATTTAATTGGCAACTGCTCGAAAATTACAGTGGCAATGTACCGTTCTTTTTGAGCGGAGGAATTGGGACTAATGATCTGGAAGCCATTCAGAATTTTAAACATCTACGATGGCGTGGAATTGACATCAACAGCGGATTCGAGATTGGACCGGCATTAAAAGACGTTGAGAAAGTGCGCACGTTTATTAAGGAAATCAGAAGATTGCATGAAGACGGAATAAAGGATTAAAAATTAAAAGAGCAAACGTTCCAATCTTCATCAACAATAGAAATAATCGAACCCAATAGTAAATTGTAAATCAGTAAATCGTAAATAACAAAAAAATATGGATTATCAGGTAAATAAAAAAGGATATTACGGCGAGTTTGGAGGCGCCTACATTCCGGAGATGATGGTTCCAAACATTGAGGAACTTGAAAGCCGGTACATGGAAATTATCCATTCATACGATTTCAAACAGGAATTTGTAAGTCTGCTGAAAAACTATGCCGGGCGGCCATCGCCATTGTATTTTGCCAAAAGGCTTTCAGAAAAATACCAAAGCAATATTTTTCTGAAGCGCGAGGATCTGAATCATACCGGTTCGCACAAGATAAACAATACAATAGGGCAGATTCTGGTCGCCAAAGAACTGGGAAAAACCCGCATCATTGCCGAAACCGGTGCAGGTCAGCATGGGCTGGCCACTGCCACTGTTTGTGCACTGATGGGATTGAAATGCATTGTTTACATGGGCGCTGTGGATGTGGAACGTCAGGCGCCGAACGTAAAAAAAATGCGGATGCTGGGTGCCGAGGTGATTTCGGCAGTCAGCGGGAACCAAACCCTGAAAGACGCCACCAACGAAGCCATGCGCGACTGGATTAACAACCCCATTGATACCTTTTATATTATTGGTTCGGTGGTGGGCCCGCATCCTTATCCCGATATGGTTGCTCGGTTTCAATCGGTGATTTCGGAAGAAATGCGCTGGCAGTTGGAAGAACAGGTAGGACGCGAAAATCCGGATCGGATAATTGCCTGCGTGGGCGGTGGAAGTAATGCTGCCGGGGCATTTTATCATTACCTCGATCAGGAAAATGTCGAACTGATTGGCGTAGAAGCTGCCGGAAAAGGAATTGACACCAGTGAAACTGCCGCGACCATCACTTTGGGAACACCCGGAGTATTGCACAGTTCACGTTCTATCCTGATGCAAACCGACGATGGTCAGATTATCGAACCGTATTCCATCTCTGCTGGTCTGGATTATCCCGGAATTGGGCCGATGCATGCGCATCTGTTCAAAACCGGACGAGCAAAATACCTTTGGGCAACCGATGCCGAAGTGTTAGATGCAGCATTGGAACTGACTCAATTGGAGGGAATTATCCCGGCTTTGGAATCGGCTCATGCGTTGGCAGTCCTTCCTAAAATAAAGCTTTCTCCTGAAGAAATAACGGTGATCAATATTTCAGGAAGAGGAGACAAAGACATGGAGACTTATTTAAAATATTTTGGATATTAAAAAAGGGCAACTGGCAACTGGTGACTTGCAACTGGCTTTTTTGCAAGTCACCAGTTGCCAGTTGCTTTAAATTTGAAAAACTATGAATCGTATAAATAAACTATTTCAGAATAAAAATGAACGGATACTTTCCGTCTATTTTACTGCCGGATATCCGAAGCTGGACGATACTGTTCCGGTAATTCAGGAATTGGTAAAAAATGGTGTTGACCTGATTGAAATCGGAATGCCTTTTTCAGATCCGGTAGCCGATGGGCCTGTAATTCAGGGCAGCAGTCTGGTAGCGTTGCAAAACGGAATGAGTGTGCATAAACTTTTCGATCAATTAAAGGATATTCGGCAATCGGTGGATATCCCGCTAATTTTGATGGGGTACATCAATCCGGTAATTCAGTTTGGTGTGGAAGCTTTTTGCCAAAAATGCCATGAGATTGGCATTGATGGACTGATTATTCCCGATTTACCTTTGTCTGTTTACGAAGAGGAGTACAAAACCATTTTTGAAACGAATAATTTGCACAATATTTTCCTGATCACCCCACAAACTTCTGATGAGCGACTTCGGAGAATTGATGAAGCTTCTTCGGGATTTATTTACATGGTTTCGAGCAATTCGACCACCGGAGCAAAGGAAGGTGTTACCGTCTTTCAGAATACTTATTTTGAGCGTATCAGCAAATTCGGGTTAAAGAATCCCCGACTGATCGGATTCGGGATTTCGAATACTGAAACTTTCCAAAATGCCTGTCATTATGCACATGGGGCTATCATCGGCAGTGCCTTTGTTAAAGCCCTTGGCACCGATTTACCGTTGAACGAGAAAGTTTCGCAGTTTGTTAAAAAGATTGCAACCGAAGTGTAATTGTGTTGCTGTTTCTTTGCTTCATATTCCGAAATAAAAGAATGTTTTCTAACAGTATTATGGAATATTTTTATTATCGAATTGTTTATCAGTTGATTAATGAATGTTGTGTGTTCAAATTTCCAATTTCTGAAAGTTAAACAGTGTTAATACTGTTTTTTGACATATTCTGACATTTAAAAATTCGTTAAGTTTAAAGAAGTAATAGAAACAATTAAAAAAACAAGACGATGCTAGAGTACGCAAAGGTTATTTTACCGAAAGTTAGTTTTAGCCGCGAATTATTCCGGAAAGAATTGGCAAAATGCATTAATTGGGTAGGAGAATCGGATATTAATCAATTAAAAGACTGGTGTTTTGAGAATTTTATGGATATGTATCCTGATGTTCTTACTGAGGCTTTTTCGATGAAAGCGGCTTGATAAGCTAGGTGAAATAAAACTGTGAAGGTAAAAAGTCAAGTTATTTCCCTGGTCAGGGAAGAGTAAAAAACACAAGGCTCCCGTAAATGGGGGCCTTTATTTATTTGGTATATGCAACTAGCTTAGTCTTTGTGATGATCTTTTTTAAATAGATTTCCAATATTTCTTCCGAGTTTCTGGAACCTCTCTAATCCCTGGTTCAGTGTCTCTGAATTAATGTCGCTGTACTCACTGAATTTGCTGTCGATGTGATGCGTTCTTGGATAAATAATTATTTTGCTGTTTTTCTGAAATTGTCTATCAAGCCGCTCCTGAATGTTTTCCATGCAATTATCGTAAGAAACTGACGACCTTCGTGCAGCAACATAGATGAGCATATCTTCAGAGGTAACATACTTTTGTAACATCTGCATGTCTGGCAAATCATATCCATCTGAAAAGCTGAAACCGCATTTGTGTTTTCTGTGTCTGAAATATTCCTGAATGGCCTCTTCGGTTGTTTGGTTGCAATAACAGAATATGTTTATGCTCAACTCTTTGGCCAATGTGCTTATTTTGGGCAGCCAGATTTCGAAACCGGGTTCCAGTTCACCCAAAGGAGGAATAACCAACACAATTTTTTTGTGCCCCACCAGAGGATGCTCAAAATGGCAGATATAGACAGCCTTGCTGGTCCGCGAAATAATAGAAGCTGTTTTGGTTTCGATAAAACGTTCAATCAGACCGGTTTTTCGGGGCCATCCAATCATGATCGTATCTGTCATTTCTTCGCGCGAGGCACGGATTATTCCACCCGCAATGTTGTGATCGATTGTGGCAGTAATTTTCACCTTGGTCTCGTTGGCTACTGCCATTTTAACCAAATGTTGCAGATTCTTTCTGGCTTTCACCAGATTTTTCTCGGCTTCCTCATCATTAGGAACTACAGATAATATGGTAATTGGGTTAAGCGATTTCTTATTCTTTACAAAAACTGCAAATTCAAGTAAAGTCTCCATGTTATTCAAATTTGCGATCGGAATCATGATGTGTTCACTATAATGTACCGGATATTCTATAACCGGCTCTTCTTTTTCTGATGTAATAATTAGTTTCGAAGCGTTTTCAGTAACAATTGTTGCTACGAGGCAAGTAACTAAAATAAGCAGGATCGTTCCGTTCAGTGCGTTTTCATCTATTATTCCGGCCTGAAAACCTACCAAAATAACTGCCAGAGTTGCTGCTGCATGTGCACTGCTCAATCCGAAAATAAGTTTGCGCTGATTGGCCGAATATCGAAAAATAATTTTGGTCGCACTTGCTGCCAGCCATTTACCTGTTAAGGCAACGATTGATAATGTAACTGCAATAATCACTGCGGCAGGACCATTCAGAAGCACTTTTATATCCACCAGCATTCCGACACTTATCAGGAAAAATGGTATAAATATCGATTGCCCAATGAATTCGATCCTGTTCATAAGGGTTGATGAATAGGGGATAAGCTTATTAAGTGCCAGACCAGCTACGAATGCGCCGATAATTGGTTCAATACCGGCAAGTTCTGCCAAAAAGGCTGCAAAAAAAACTACTGCAAGCACAAAAATATAATGCGAGGTTTTTTCACTTTCCAGTTTCTGAAAAAACCATGCTGTAACTTTTGGGATAATCCAGAACATAATGCCTGAAAATACCGCCAGCGAAGCAATCAATTGAATCCAGAAGACCATATTCAATCCCCCGTTGTTTGAACTCATTATAACTGCAAGTAAAATAAGCACGGCAGTATCGGTCAGAATCGTTCCCCCAACAGTAATGGCTACTGCTTCATTTTTTGAAATTCCGAATTTGCTCACAATTGGGTACGAAACCATGGTGTGGGTCGAAAACATGCTCGAAATAAGCAAGCTGGCTGTAGAACCATAATCGAGAAGGTAATAACAAACCGGAAATCCGATGGTTAACGGGATTATAAATGTTAGAAATCCGAAGACGATACTCTTGTTCTTATTTCGTTGAAATTCTTTCAGATCGAGTTCCAATCCGGCGATAAACATGATGTATAAAAGACCGATGGTTGAAAAAAGTGTGATTGCTGAATTTTGTTCGAGCATATTGATGCCGTGTGGTCCAATAACTACCCCGGAAATAATAAGGCCTATAATACCAGGAATTTTGAGCTTTCGAAGTAAAATGGGAGAAAGTAAAATAATAAGCAAAATGACAGCAAAAACCAATACCGGGTTTTGAAAAGGCCGTTCAAATTCGTGGGCTATCAGATCAAAAAAACTGCTTGTCATTCCGGATTGAATTAAAAAAATGCCATTAGTTAAATTCTTCGAAAGATAATTGAATAAACTTACAAAAATTGCCAGCTAATGGATGATTTTCACCTCTATCATCTAAGTCCAAAATGTTCATCAAAATAATGTTTCATGGTTCGCCTGTTAATATCTTATGAATAAGAACCCTACCGTAAAAGGAGTGATTATAAAAACAATCGCTATTTTCATGCGGTTTTAAAACAAACTAAAATATAAAGCCGGCAGGTTTCTTTCACCGGGGAATTTGTCGGCTTTTTCATCTAAATGCCTTGAATCAGTCTTTTTATTTCGTTTCGTTTTAGTTTACCATTCGTTGTCTCCGGAAATTTCTCCAGAAAGAAAATCGCTTTTGGACGTTCAAACGGTGTCAGGAGTTTTTTTAATGTTTGATTAATCAGTTCACTGTCAGTTTGTTTACCTTCTATAACAAGCGCCAGTTTTTCTCCCAACATTTCATCTGGAAACGATGAAATTACAAATCGCCCTCTAATAACCGTTTCCAGCTTTTTCTCAAGTGTTTCAGGGAAATATTTTATTCCTCCTGAAATGATTACATCATCGGCCCTTCCCAAAATCCGGAAACTGATGGGCGATAGAATCTCGGCGATATCTTTGGTTTGAAGCGGTTCGGCCAATTCAGGAACATGGATTTGCAGGCAATTGTTTTCATTGGTTGTGATGGAAATTCCGGGCAGGCAATTGTAAATATCAGAACGTTTTTCTCCTGAAAGTTCGCGAATGGCAATGTGCGAGGCAGTTTCCGTCATTCCATAAGTTGAAACTACACGGCTTTTCAACCGACTGATTTGTGTTTCCAAATTTGCCGGAATGGAAGAGCCACCAATCAAAAGATTTCTGATGTTTTCGAGCTTTTCTTTTCCTGAAGGGCTTTGCAGCAGTTTAAAAACCTGATTAGGAGCCATCGCACCGAAATCAAAAGTTTCGTTCTTTAAAATGTCAAAATCTCCGGAAGGATCAACCGTAACCAAATCCATTTGTCCAACGATGGCGCGGACTACCATCATTTTTCCTGCAATGAATTGGCAGGACAAACTGAGCAAAAGTCTATCGCCTTTTTGTAGTTTGAAATATTCGATGGTTCGTTCGGAGCTTTTAACCATTACCGATTTTGGTAGTTCTATTTGCTTGGACTCACCTGTGCTACCTGAAGTTTGTGCCGATACAAAATCCGAATCTGAAAACCATTCGTTCAGGAATAAAAACAACCCTTTTTCCCATTCGGGAGCGGATGGATTGCTTGTTTTTTCAAAGCGCAAGCCAGAAATTTCGATTGCTGAAATTTTGTTGCCGTTCAGAATAATATGGTCGTTTGTAAAGTTCACAGTAAATTATTTTGTACGAATTAAAGTAAAGAAGAAACTGGCATTAATGCCGAAGGCATGTTATTATTATAGATATTCGACAACCAAAGAGAACGAAATACCGAAGGTATGAAAGTATTATGCCACCACTTCGTGGTTTGGGAATGCTTTCTGCATCCTATTTCTATAATATTGTCAACCCTTCAGGTTTAGAACAAACAGGTGATTCACTTTTAGTCGTCAGAAATCATCATCGGGAATTTCTTCTTCCGATAGATTTCCAAACTCCCACTTTTTCTCTGCTCGAAACCACAATTGTTCGCCTGAAATTTCCAGTGGTGAATCAAAATTGTTGGTAAAAAGCTGACCGGTTCCAAGCCCTTGTTCCATTTTTATATTTTGCTGAAATGTCCATTGTGCGATGGCATTCAAACCGATATTCGATTCAAGTGCCGAAGTGATCCACCAGCCAATTCCATTTTCCTCAGCGAGTTCAATCCATTTTTCGCATCCTGCAAAACCACCATGCAAGCTGGGTTTCAGTATCAGGTATGCGGGACGAATAGTTTCTACCAGTTTTTGCATTTCTTTTCCGGAACTAATTCCAATCAATTCTTCGTCAAGTCCGATCGGAACCGGTGATTTTTCGCACAAGGCGGCCATTTCGTTCCACCATCCGGCTTCAATCGGTTGTTCGATTGAATGAATCTGCAAATCTGACAATCGTTTCAGGTTTTCGAGGGCAGTTTGGTAAGAATATGCTCCGTTGGCATCTACCCGAAGTGTAATTTCTTCGGATGAAAACTCTTTGCGAATTTCCTTCAGTAGTCCAAATTCAGTTTTAAAGTCGATGGCTCCGATTTTCATTTTAATGCAGCGAAAACCGGCATCCAGCTTTGCGCGGATCTGCTGCTTCATAAATTCGGGCGTTCCCATCCATATTAGTCCGTTGATTGGAATTCCCTTTTCGCCGCGCGTAAAAGCTGAAGGAAACAGTATTTGCTGGCCACCGTTTTGCAGATCGCGCAAAGCGGTTTCGAGCCCAAAACGGATGGATGGCCAGCTTTGCAAATCTTCGGGAAGATGGATGAAATAGTCAATTTGTTCGCAAACCTGAAGCAATTTGGAACTCATTTTCTTCGGATTTTCAATGCTCAGATCGGGTAGGGGAGCGCATTCGCCGATTCCGATGTTTGTTCCGTCGGTTAAAAAAATGAACCACGAATCGCGGGTGGTGTAAACTCCCCGCGAAGTGCCGGATGCCTGTTTGAAATTCAGGATATATTTTTTGAAATGGGCTTTCATTCAAGAATGTACTTTTGAGGTTTTAAAAGTATAAAAATAAAAAGAAGTATATTTGTGTAAAATTGATGTATATGAAAGCAAATGAAAGTACATTGTTGATAGATAATTACTTGGGACTATTAAACGGTTTGAGTAAAGAGAACAAGCTGAGAATTATTGCCAGATTGTCGAATTCAATAGCCAATGATGTTGAAGAAACAGAAAATGTGGTTGATAAATATTTTGGGGCTTTTAAATCTGACAAAAGTGCAGAAGAGATCATTAAGGAGATTAGGGAAAGCCGTAATTTTAATCGCTCATTAGAAGCGTTTTAAAAATGGAAAAATATTTATTAGACACCAATATTTGTATCTTCTATCTAAAGGGGAAGTTTGAGCTAAATGAGAAAATAAAACAAGTTGGCCTTCAAAATTGCTGTATTTCTGAAATAACTTTGGCCGAACTTAAATTTGGTGCAGAATGTAGTAACCGAATTCAGGAGAATATGGAAATGGTTGATGATTTTGCAAAGGAAATAACCATTGTTCCCATTTTTAATTCATTGGATGTGTATGCCAGAGAAAAAGCTCGTCTAAAAAAATCAGGTAAAATGCTGGATGATTTTGACTTATTAATAGGAGCTACAGCTATTGCCAATAAGCTAATAATGGTTACTGAAAATGGAAAACATTTGGATCGTATGTCGGAGATAAGCATTGAAAATTGGATAGTTCGTTAGAATTATTTTAAGTCTTTTACCTCACTCTATTTTTCAACCTGCTTTCAGAATTCCTATCCCAAACAACAAGGTAAACAGCAGTGTAGCAATCGACAATTTTTTCAGAAATGGGTCAAGTTGGCGGGGCTCCTGAATCCGGTTAATTTTTACCAAATCGTTGATGAATAATGGCAAAGTCAATACGAAAAGTAGCTGATAAACCGATTGAAACCGAAGTGCAACATACACTAGGGCTGTCAGCCAGCCAATTGCAATTAAACTGGTATGATAGTGTTTGCTTTTAGCGCTTCCCATTCGAACTACCACCGTATTTTTACCTGAATTTCGGTCGTTCTCAATGTCGCGCATGTTGTTTAAATTCAATACGCCTGTGCTGAAAAGACCAATGCTGACGGCGGGCAGAAATATTTCAGGATTGAGTTGATGGGCATTCAGAAAATACGTGCCAACTACAGGCAAAATTCCGAAGAATAGAAATACAGCCACATCGCCCAATCCGGCATATCCATAAGGATTGCTGCCCGCAGTGTAGCGGTATGCAGCTATTAACGCGACAATTCCGAATGCAAGAAAAAGCAAAAAGGTAGTCATATCAAGACCTTTAGTTCCTTCAGCAATCAGCCAGATTCCGGTGGTAAGGCTCAGTGCAATCAAAACCACCATTCCAACTTTCATTTGTTTAGGACTAATCTCACCGCTTTGAACCGTTCGTTTCGGTCCCACACGGTGCTGGTTATCGGTTCCTTTTTGCGAATCGCCGTAGTCGTTGGCAAAATTCGAGAATATCTGGATAAACAGCGCGGTAACAATGGCCAAAACAGTGACTTTGACTTGGAATCCGCTGTCGAGATACGACAATGCTGCTCCCATCAAAATACCCGACATCGCCAATGGCAGAGTTCTCAATCGTGCCGCTTTTATCCAACTTTTTACTGATGCCATTTTTACGTCCTTAATTTTTAATAAAGTATCGGGTTATCAACCAGTTTTTATACATCGGATCCAGCACCAAAATGTTTCCAGCCATGATATCGATAATCTCCTTATTTTCAAGAGCTTTCTTGATCCTTACTACATTTGCCGATGATGCAAGCCGGTATTCATCCAGTATGATTTTTGAACTGAATTTTTCAACTCCATCCAGCAAAGCTTTTAAAAAATTAACCTGGGGTGTTGACAATTCTTCCGTTTTTGATTGAAAAAGTAAACTCAGTTGTGACACAACTCCTTCGTGCGCTTCACGGATTATTTCTTCAGAACAATCAGTCGCTGTTCGAAACCAGCTTTGCTGGGCAAGCTGTTGCACGTAATAAGGGTGGCACTCAGCCAAATCAGCAATTAAAGCTGCATTGTTCTCATTAATATGTTTCTGCGTATCTTCAAAACGACTGCAAATAAATGGAATCCAACTATCCCGATGTATCTTTTCAAGAAAAAGGATATCGCCAAATTTATAAAATGGCATTGAAGAACTGGTAAATACATCCATCAACATGTGCCGCTTGCTTCCGTACAAACAATAAGCAACATGCTGGTGTTTTTGCCAGTGCGACCTTAACTTTTTCTGAAATGCCAATTGGTTTTCGAATGTGGAGATATTCTGAAATTCATCGATACAAATCACTAGTTTCCATCCTTTTTCCGTGGCAACTTTTTCCGCCATATCCAGAATGGCATCAGGGTGTTTCTTCACTTCTTCCCAGTCAAGACTTAACGCCAATTCGTCCTGATTGCCTGGACTGAATGAAAGCTTTGGTAGAAATGCGCCCATAAAACGTTTCGCATTTTCAAGTAGAATTTCCAGCTTTGATGCGGAAATCTTTAAAACTTCGCTTGCCAGTGCCAGGTAAAACTGTTCTTCTGTTCGAATATTAAAGGCATCGAGAAAGCAAAAGTGCAGATTTTCGTCAGCCGACATGGCCTCAAGTGCAGACTTTTGCACCAACGATGATTTTCCCCAGCGACGGGGCGAAATTAGAACCGTGTTAACGAGTCCTGAAAAATTCCCGGTCAATCGTTGTCTTTCCTGGTCTCTGTTTGTAAAATTTTGTTCAACAGCCAATTTCCCAAATATGAAAGGTGTTTCCATGTTGAAAATTTTCTACAAATATAGGTAACACTTTTGTTAGTAACAACTTTGTTAGTAACAAAAGTGTTACATTTTTGAGATGCTGATATTAAGGAAATTTTGGGTATTTTTTAAAGTCTGGTTTGCGCTTTTCAAGGAACGCGTGTTTGCCTTCCTGAGCTTCTTCGGTGAGGTAATACAGCAAAGTCGCGTTTCCGGCAAATTCCTGAATCCCAATTTGCCCGTCGAGTTCGGCGTTCAATCCAAGTTTCAGCATTCGCAGTGCCAGCGGACTGTGCTCCTGCATTTGCTGAGCCCATGCAACCACTTCATCTTCCAGTTGGTCGAACGGAACTACTTTATTAACCAGTCCCATTTCCAACGCTTCTGCAGCCGAATACTGGCGGCACATGAACCAGATTTCGCGGGCTTTTTTCTGACCGACAATGCTTGCCAGATACGACGAACCCAACCCGGCATCGAAACTTCCCACTTTAGGGCCGGTTTGTCCGAAGATGGCATTTTCGCTGGCAATGCTGATGTCGCAAACCACATGCAACACGTGTCCGCCACCAATGGCAAATCCGTTCACCATCGCGATCACCGGTTTCGGCATCGATCGGATTTGCTTCTGAACTTCGAGAATGTTGAGGCGGGGAATTCCGTCTTTATCGATGTAGCCGCCTTTGCCTTTCACTGTTTGGTCGCCGCCGGCACAAAAAGCCTTGTCACCGGCTCCAGTCAGCACCACCACGTTGATGTTCTGATCTTCGCGGCAAATTTTAAGTGCATCGCTAATTTCATTTACTGTTGTTGGCCTGAACGCATTGCGGTAGCGTTCACGGTTGATGGTTATTTTCCCGATTCCGTCGAAATAATCGAAGAAAATATCTTCGTATTCACGGATGGTTTGCCATTGTCTTGTTGTACTCATGGTATGTTGTTTTTAATTTATAAGTCTGATAATGAATGTTTGTTGAACCCATTTCGGGGTTCTAATGCTGAGCGCTTTCTGTGCCTTCGGTTTTACCGGAGATTATTCAAATTCAAGTCTTTCAGACTTGGGAACACCAAACCCTGAAAAGGGTTTAATCTGAATAACCGTGGGCATAACCCACGGAAAGCGAATCAAATGCCACGATAACCCTGACAGGGTTGAATATCATTTTTTCCTATTTGAGTTTTACTTCCTTAAACAACTCCCTAAACACCTTCACATTCACCTCCGCATCCGTAAACACTTCCAATAGCGCAACTTTTTGTTGTTCCGGCGAATAAAACTCCTTCAAAGCTTGAATTAATTCTGCTTCGTTTGAAGCTGAAAAATAATCCAACCCAAATGCTTTGGCCAGCACTTCAGCTTTGTTGGTGTTTTCGGCAAAAAAATGTTCGGCATAAGCAGGTGAATCTGACGGTCCTTTGATCATTCCGAAAATGTTTCCGCCGCCATTGTGAATCACGATAATGCGAAGGTTTGAGCCGATGTATTTGTTCCACAAGGCGTTCGAGTCGTAAAAAAATGAAAGGTCGCCCAGAATAATGGTATTCAGTTTATCGGATATACTGGCAAAACCAACGGCAGTAGATAGGCAACCGTCAATTCCGGCAGTACCGCGATTGCTGAAATACTGCGTATTTTCAACCCTGTTGTGTATCAACGCATATCTTACAGGAGAACTGTTGCCCAAATGAATGACCGAATTTTCAGGAATGTGTTGGCCGATTATTTCAAATGCTTTTAAGTCACTGAATTCAACGCGTTCAACAAATTTATCACGAAGTAGATTGACATGAGTTTCCTTGTTTTTCCAGTTTTGCAGATAAGTTTTGTCGGTAAACTGAACGCTTTCAGAAACTTTGTCGAAGAAATCAGCAGCATCTGCTTTTATCACTTTGGTCAAGGATTGATAGGTGTCAAAATGTTCGCCGCCTAAACTCAAATGCCAATGTTCAGCCGGTTTGTTTTTCCGCAGAAACTGTTTGAGCGCTTTGGACACGAACTGTCCGCCAAAGTTGATCAGCAAATCGGGTTTGTACGATTCAATGTTTTCATCCAGAATGCCCGCCATCGTCAAATCAATACCGGCACAAAAATGTGAATCAGATAAATTCGATAAATGTTCGTGCAAGACTACGGCGCCGGTTTTTTCGACAAATTTTGCCAAACTGTTTTCAAGTGCAGGATTCGGGTTCAGTTGCCCGGCCAAAATTAATATTTTTTGCGACTGACTGAATGTTTCTGCCAATCGTACTAATTCACTTTCAGTAACTTGATATTTAATGTGAGTAAGTTCAATCACTTTTACTTCGGGCAAATCTTCCTGAACCAGTTTATGCAGAGGTTCTTCAAGTGGAATATTGATATGCACCGGAGCCGGATTGCTGGAAACAGCCAGATTCAGGCATTCGTTTATTTGCCGGGCTGCAAACCAAAGTTCTTTTTCGGTTTCGCCCAAAGGCAAACTCACGCCTTTTTTTGTGAAATTCTGATAAATATTTTCCTGACGGATGCATTGACTTTCAGTCTGATCAATCCAGTAATCGGGGCGGTCGGCAGTGATAACAATCAATGGGATATTTTGGTAAAAAGCTTCGGCAACAGCCGGAGTATAATTCAATGTTGCAGTTCCGGAGGTACAGACAATTGCCACCGGCTTTTGTTTAGCCAAGGCAAGCCCGAGTGCAAAATAAGCGGCGCTGCGTTCGTCCACAATATTCCGGCAATTAAATTCTGGAATACCAGTAAATGTGTTTATAATTGGAGCATTACGCGATCCGGGAGAAATTACAATGTCTGTAATTCCTTTTTTCAGGAGCAGCGAGGCTAATTGTTGAATGTGTATTTTGTCTGAAATCATTTCGATTCAGGATTAATTACCGAAAGCAAGGTTTTGGCTTTTTGGTTGGTTTCCTCCCATTCATTTTCAGGAACAGACCGGGACGTTATTCCACCTCCGGCATATAGAATGAATTCATCGTCAGTGATTTCCATGCAACGTAAATTTACGAAAATATCGACTTGCTGATTCAGTTTCCACGGACCCAAATAACCGGTATAATATTTACGGTCGTGTTTTTCTTTTTCCCTGATAAATTCGTCGGCCAGATTTTTTGGCAATCCGCAAACAGCGGGGGTAGGGTGCAGTTCTGCCACAAAATTCCCGAGACATTTTTCGATTTTTTCAGAAGGAAAAAAGAAAGACGTTTTCAAATGGGCTACTTTTCCGCTTTCCAGTGTTTCAGGTCCAATTGTTTTGTATTGATGAATGTCGAAATTAAAGAAAACATCGAGCATGTAGCGGGAAACAAATGCTTGTTCTTCAATGTCTTTTGTATTCCAGTAATAATCTTCGGAGTCGTATTTTCTGACCTGGGTTCCGGCAAGCGATACGGTCTCGAAATTCTTTCCATCCGATTTTATCAGCACTTCAGGAGTAGCGCCCATCCAAATTCCGGCAGCAGGCAAATTTACGAGGTAAGTGAAGGCATTGGGTGTTTGGTCGTGTAATTGAAAAAATATGCTGCCAAGCGATCTGGAAGGTCTTTTGACTGGTATCTTTCTGGAAATAATCACTTTCGAAAGATCGCTTTCGCGGATGGCAGCAACAGTTTCCTCTATGGTTTGGAGGTATTCTTCCTTTGAGCATCCGTCACAATGTTCTTCAGTTTTGCCTGCTACGCTAAAAGGCGCTATATTGCTGAAGTCAAACTGATCGGATGAGTTAAAATCTTCAAGATAAATGGTGGGTTTCAGGAGAATAACCGGACATTTTTCAGTAATACGGTATGGTGCAAAAACAAATCCGGCTTCACCGTTTAGCTGATCGAACCGATCGAACCGTTTAACATCAGATGCATTGCCGGCAACAATTCCAAGGCAGTTGTCCATTGGGTTGAACCAGCAGGCAAAAGCAATATTTTTTTTCAGAAGTTGATCGATTACCGAAGATAAAGGCATGTTATTTTTCATTCCGTTTTACAATCATATTGGTCACTCTTCCGGCCGAAATAAGTTTCCCGGAGTCATTTTTTATTTCAACATTCCATACATGGGTTTGGTTTCCCGAATGCACGATTTCGGCGCGTGCATAAACTGTTCCAGAAGATGCCCCTCCGGTATGATTGGCGCTGACCTGAATTCCAAGAACATCGAATTCATTGATGTCAACTGTCAGCATTGAGCCCAGTCCTGCGATTGTTTCGGCTAAAGCCAGATTGGCACCTCCGTGTAAAAGTCCTCCGGGGCGCGAGGTTCTCTGATCGACAGGCATGGTGGCTTCCACCCATCCTTCGCCCACAGCGGTAAACCGGATGCCGAGGTTTTCAACCATTGTATTTGCAGCAAATTTGTTAATCAACTCAATGGGAGTTGAAATGTTTAGTTTGGGAAATTCCATCAGGATAAAATTAAAAGCGTGAAATTAGAAAAATGCAGCAAAGCAGCCAATTTTATGAAGAGAATTGACTTTGGATAGAAATACCTGAGCTGATTTAGTTGTTACGCAATTGACGGCCACCAATGGACATGTTCAATCCCGGGTTTTCTTTTTCTTCGGAAAGGAAATATAGCTTTGTTTCATGACTGCTTAAAATAGTTGCAATCCTGGTAGCCTTTCCCATTCCAAGGCTGAATCCCGGTTCCCAGTAAAAAACCCAGGCGTCTTTTGTACCGATTAGATCATAAACCGAGTAGGTTTCAGAAACAGATTGGTCGGAGTCATTCAGTATGAGGATTGCCCAGGCTTTTTCTTTTTTGTACCTGCGCACTGCAACTTTGTTTTTCACATTGTTTCCCCAGAATGGCAATATGGCACTTTGAGGGCGTTTGGTCGGTTCAAGAAAATTCCAGATTTGTAATTTGTCACTTTCCATTATTTTAAAATTATCGGAAATTCCGATAGCGCCGCCCATAAATCCGTTCCAAAGAGCAAGGCTTTTTTGTTCATCCGGTGTAAACTCGTTTTTGTAGTCGCGCAGTATTACAACATCGGGGTCGTTTTGCCAGAAAACATTGTTAAAGTATTGTGTATTGTAACTTTCCTGAAGGATGTGTCCTGTTGTTTCTTTCTCCCATTTCCAGCTTTGGTCGCGGTCGATCCTTACCGCATCAACAATTCCGATCAGTGGCGAGAATGGTGTTTTGTTCGCGGTAATGAAGCTTCCGGCGCCAATTTCTTCCCTAATTATTTCCATTACTGCCCTGAAAACCTGAACCGATGATTTTCCTTTTTTTGACCGCTTAACTTCCGACGAATCTTTTAAGCCCCATTCAAGATAGTCAACTTCAAAATAGGTAAAGCCCATTTTACGGAAGTTTCTGAAAACTTTGCCAATGTAATTTTTCACATCTTCGTGGCTTCCGTCTAATGCATAAAGCTTACCATCAGTGTCTTCGCTCATCACAATTGCAGTACCATCGTTGTCTTTTAATATCCAGTTCGGATGGTTTCTGAAAGTTTTGCTTGTCTCGTGTACAGCAAATGGAGCAACATAAATTCCTGCCCGGTAACGGCGCTGGAAAATCTGCCGGGCCGCGTCTTCCATGGTTTTTGGCCATTTATCGTTTGTGTCGAGCCAATCGCCGGTAATGCAATAACCCGGTCCTATGTGTACTGTTTGCAGCGGAACGCGAGGATCCATTGCATCGAGTATTTTTAACTGGTCGAGCAGGTATTGATAGCTGAAAGAGGTACGAAAATCCTGATAGGACGACCAGAAATAATTGGTGTCGGTATCACGTCGTGCCTGATTTTCTTCTGAAATGCTCCAGGCAAGGTTCTGCATGGTTCCATAAGGCTGGTTTCCATAATAGATAAACAAATCGGGCATCTTGATGAATTCATCTTTGAGCGGAATGTTCTCCATTGCAAATCCTGATTCAAAAAAGACTGCCTCGTTCCCAAACCGGCTGTCGCCCAAACCCTTTCGTCGCGGACGGTTAAAAATGGAACTTCGTTGTATAAAATCTGTTTGTTCATAAGCGCCAATCGACAAAGTATCGCCATTGTCAGCAATCAATCCGGTCATCAGAAAGCTGTCGTACGACCATGCCTGTTCTTCAGGATATTCAGGATTGTTTCTGTTGGTTGATTTCCGGATGTCGAATATTCCTGTTTGTCCGCCTGTTCCCAATCCTTGCTTAAAAAATCGGGTGGCGCCTGTTAAATATCCTTCACCCAGCGGATTAAACCATGTAGGTCCGTATTTCATCCCGCTAAGTTCGGCGCCAATTGAAATGGTATTTGAATGGGTACGGAGATCAAGCATAACAAATCCACCGGCGACTTCATAAATGATGCGCTTACCTTTTGGTGAATCGCCCATGAATGTATTGCGTGCAAAGATGCTTTGTCCGTTAATTGAAGGCCTGCAATTTGTTAGACGAACGGCTCCCGCATAAATATCAAAAGTCCCGTCATCGTGTAAAATCCATTCTGGTTTTCCCAGAACAAAATCGAGGTTGCTAAAATTGAGCGGTGGCGTAAATGCTTGTGTAAACCTTGGAAATGAGCAAAAACTTGCTCCCAGGCCAGCACTCATAAGTTTAAGAAATGCTCTTCTTTCGATTGATTTTTTGGGCATATCTACGCTCAGGTTAAAGATAGGTACTCCGTAAAATTAACAATATTTAACAGATATGTACAATGGTTGACCTAAAATAACGTTTAAAAAATTTGAATCGAAATTTTATCTGTCAGAATTTGAGACTGTTTAGTCTTAATTGATTGTTCCGTTAGGAGCAAAATGTGGGTAGAAAGCTGAATTCAGTGTAATCTTTTGTCCCGGATGGGACAAAGCCATGAATGTAAAATGCCATTTTTCTACCCACATACTTTCCCTTCGGGAAATTAAAACAGCTTTCCGGAAAAATTATCTACTGATTGATTTTTTTGTTCGCCGTTGTATCCCACCCAAACTTCGCCAAAGTCTTCCATATCGTGAACATCGAGTCCCAGCATGTGGCCGGTTCCGCAGGGAAAGAACAACACATGTGCTCCCTGGGCAACTGCCTCGTCTGTATCGCCTTTCATCAGCTTTTTTTGAGCTTTAAGTGCCAATCGGTTCCTGAATTTCAAAACATATATTCCAAATTACCATCTTCGGATAAATCCAATATCTTTGATGGCGGATTTCAAAAATTATGGCAAAGTTGTTTAAAGATAGGGAAGGCAATCAACAATTCATCCTGAATGAACTTCAAAAGGGGAATGAACGTGCTTTTGATTTTATTTTTAAAGAGTACTACAAATCATTGAGCCAATTCTCTTATTCATTTATCAAAGATCAGGACAAAGCAGAAAGTCTGGTGCAGGAAGTATTTATCAAACTTTGGGAAAAGCGTGAAACTCTTACCAGTATTGATAATTTTTTGTCATATCTGATGGTCATGGTACGCAATATTAGCATCGATTATTTGCGCAAAGAGAAAACCAGCTTAAAAGTTTACCTGAAAATCAGGCCCGAAGAATCAGTCAATACTACCGAAGAACAAGTTTCGAAAAATGAATTTGAAGAAAAGGTATTGAAATCGGTTATGAAACTTCCTGAAAGATGCAGGATTGCTTTTGAATTGAGCCGGTTTGATAGTCTCACAAACAAGGAAATTGCCGAAGAGATGAAAATTACTGTCAAAGGAGTGGAAGCATTGATCGGAAGATCGCTAAAGCTTTTAAGAAGTGAGCTCGTAGAATTTTTGCCTTCGATGACAGAAAAGAAACAAAAGGGTGATGGTACGGTATTGTTTTATTTGTTTCTGAATCACCTGAAAAATATTTTCATTTGCATGTAGGGTTACTCGCCCCGGCGTACGTCATGTGAATGAAAAACAAATTAAAATGGACTCCGAAATAAATCGCATACATTCTATTATTGCAAAATCACTGACAGGTCAGCTTGATAATCACGAGTTAAAGGAACTCGAAGCCTGGAAACTGGCCAGAAAAGAAAATCTTTCTGAATACAATGATTTTGTTGAACTCTGGATCAAGTCGGGTTCACTGGCTCTGCCTTCTGCAATTAATCACCACAATGCATTTAAAATAATCCGAAATAATACAGGATTGAATTTATCGCCGAAAAGGTGGTTAAATATAGCTGTTCAAGTTGCAGCAGTTTTGGTTTTATCAATCATCTTTTCCGGAGTTTATACTTACATGACAAATGAACGTACTAGCCAGATTTTCTCAAACGCTGCTTCCCTGCCGGTTTATCATGAAATTAAAGCCGCATTCGGCACACAGGCAAAAATAGAACTGGCCGATGGAACTGTTGTATTTCTGAATTCAGGGAGCAAGCTTCGTTTCCCGCAAACATTCGATCATCAGGAGCAGCGAAAAGTTTTGCTCGATGGCGAAGGCTATTTTTCGGTCACAAAGGATCCGACCCAACCATTTGTTGTCCAGGTGAATAAATTGAACATCAAAGTTTTAGGAACAACATTTAATGTTGAAGCTTACAATGACAATACAAGTGTGAATATTGCCCTGGTTGAGGGAAGTGTACTGCTTCAGGAACAATCAGAAAGAGGGAACAAGGATTTGATGATACTTTCACCCAATCAGGTAGCTAACTTAAATAAATCTGATAACGTCATATCAAAAATGGATGTAGCTGATTTGTATAAATATACAGCCTGGATCAACGGACGGATTGTATTTTACAACGATCCTATCCAAACTGTAGTCAATAAGCTTGCTAAATGGTATAATGTTGACATTACGATAGCCGATAAAAGACTTGAAAATTACCGGTTTACAGGTACGTTTATCGATGAGTCGCTGGAGCAGATTCTAAATATTTTAAGCTTGACATCACCAATGACTTTTGATATCAAATCATCAGTGAAACAGGTTGACAATTCAATGTCGAAAAGGAAAATAATTCTAAAAGGTAAAAGTTCAAATTAATTAATGCCTATGCAAAAATAAAAAACAGGAAAGCGTTGGCCCGCTTCCCTGTTCTGATTACCTGCAAAGCAGGGTTTACTGATTTATTAATCTTAAAACGTTCAAATTTATGAAAAAAAATTGTGAAACCGAGATAGACCAGTTCCGGTCTATCTTTAAAAAAGCATTACTTGCTATGAAATTAACAGCAGTCGTCTTTTTAATTTCGACCTTTAGCCTGCTGGCTGTCGGTACGTATTCGCAAAATACGCGGATAAGCCTGAATTTGAAGAATGTACAAATTAAAGATGTACTTCAAAAAATAGAGAGTAACACTGAATACTTTTTCATCTACAACAATCAGTTTGTTGATGTAGACAAGTCAGTTTCTATTTCTGCAGAAAATCAAAAGGTTATAGATGTTTTAACTAAACTTTTTAGAGATCAGGAGGTTGAGTTTCAGGTAACCGATCGGAAAATTGTAATTGCTCCATTATTTATGGACAATGTGCAGCAGCAAAAAACGGTTTCAGGAAAAGTGACAGACTCATCCGGGGCTTCGCTTCCAGGAGTTTCGGTGGTAATAAAAGGCACCACCAATGGCTCGATCACCGACGGAAATGGGAATTATACCATTTCAAATATTCCTGAAAATGCAATTGTGCAATTTTCGTTTGTGGGTATGAAGGGGCAGGAAGTTGTTGTGGCAGGGAAGACAAGCATCAATGTTACTTTAGTTGAAGATGCTATCGGGATCGAAGAGGTGGTTGCCATTGGATATGGAACAGCAAAGAAATCCGATTTGACTGGTGCAGTTGCCTCTGTTACAGCCAACAACCTGAAAGAAAGAGCAGTTACCTCTTTTGGAGAAGCGCTGATTGGACAAGTTGCAGGGGTGCAAATCCAGCAAATCAATGGCGCACCAGGAGGAGAAGGCTTATCTATCAGGGTTAGAGGTACGGGGTCAATTACACAATCAAATGAACCCCTATATGTTGTTGATGGTTATCCAATGGAAGGTGGAGCCTTTAGATTATTAAATCCTTCGGACATAGAAAGTATTCAGGTTTTGAAAGATGCATCTTCAACTGCTATTTATGGATCAAGAGGAGCTAGCGGAGTTGTCATCATCACTACAAAGAAAGGAAAATCAGGTGCTCCGTCTATTAATTTCAATATGTTTGTTGGTGTTCAGCAGCGGGAAAAGACAGTTGAAATGATGAACCGCGACCAGTATGTAGAATGGTTCAACGATGGCAGAAACCAGGCATGGTTAGATGCGCCAATCATCTCTGCGGATCCTAACAAATCACCTCATAGCCTAGCCGATCCAAACAGTCGTCGGAAATTATATCCAAGTGCGAATACACAGTATTTAATTCCAGATGGAACATCCGGTTCGCTTTACAATTTTTTAGACCCGGCTTCTGTTGCGCAAATGCCTGACAATAATTGGCAGGAACTGCTATTCAGAAATGCAAAAATGCAGCAATATGAACTTTCATTAAGTGGGGGAACTGAAAAAACACAATATACATTTTCAGCCAGCTATATGCAGCAAGATGGAATCTCAATCAATACAGATTACGATCGTTTCAATTTCAGAACCAGTCTATCTTCACAAATAAACGATCGTATTCAGATAGGAATGAATATGAATGCATATTTTTCCAATAGCAACGAACAGGCCAATGGTAAAGATGCACCAATTATGTATGCATTGAATTTACCTCCGATTTATCCCCTGAAAAATCCTGACGGAACTTATGGTTCTATGGTAAGAAATCCTGAAATTCTTGCAGGAGATGTAGCCAATCCAATAGGTATTGCTGAGCAAATTTATGATTTCCGCAGAAGAAATGGCTGGATGGGGATTCTGTTTGCAGAATGGGAAATTATAGACAATTTAAAATATAAATTAAGCGTAAATGGAGGTGTGCAGGAAAACAATAGAAAACGATACCAACCTTCCTTTGTTGACCTTGATGGATCGAAAGCATCCCGACCTGCACAAGGCACTAATGAAAGCTGGACTGATATTGATTGGGTAATAGAACAAACATTAACCTATCAGAAAACTTTTGCAGAAAAACATAGTTTGACAGCCTTGGCTGGATACACAACTCAAAAGCACTCCTACGACCATGCTTATGGAGAAGCTCGTGGATTCCCGAATGATAATATATATACGCTAAATGCAGGGACGATGTATCAACTCACCAGCGATCTGTCCGAATATTCGATGATTTCTTATTTGTCGCGTATTAATTATGCGTATGACAACAGATACTTATTTACAGCAACTTTCCGCACCGACGGATCTTCTCGTTTTGGACAAAATAACAAGTGGGGATCCTTTCCTTCAGCATCAATTGGCTGGAGAATCAGTCAGGAGAATTTCATGAAGAATGTTCAGACCATTAATGACTTGAAGATTCGGGCAAGCTATGGGATTGTAGGAAATAACCGTATTGGGAATTATTCATCAATTGGATTGCTGGGTACGGGATTCTATCCTACTGGTGATGCATTACAAAATACAGTGAACCCAAGCACAATGTCAAATAATAATCTGGGATGGGAAAAAACAAAACAATTAAATTTTGGCTTCGACATGGGATTATTTGATAATCGGATTCGCCTGGAAGCTGATTTTTATGATAGCCGATCTTTAGAATTATTACTTAATGTTCCAGTTCCAAGTATAACTGGCTATTCTAACCAAATGCAGAATGTAGGGAAAGTGCAGAATCGCGGTATGGAATTTCAGCTGTCAACCAGAAATTTGGTCAAAGAATTTAAATGGTCAAGCGATTTCAATATCTCGTTCAATAAAAACGAAGTGCTGGAGGTTGGACCTGATGGACGTCCTATTTTTGGAAGTGCTCCTAATGCAAATAATGCATTCATCACAAAACCTGGCTATCCAATTGCCAGTTTTTATGGCTATGTTTATCAGGGTGTATTCATGAATCAGGCAGAATTAGATGAATATCCTCATCTTTCGGGTGATAAAGTTGGCGATGGACGTTATCTTGATGTAAATAAAGATGGAAAGATGGATCAGAACGATAAGGACATTATTGGCGATAATAATCCGACCTTTACTGCTGGGTTAAACAACAATTTTTCTTATAAGAATTTCACTCTTGGAGTCCAATTCACCGGAGTTTACGGTTCTCAATTATTTAGTTTTTTTAAACGTATGGTCGGTATCTATCATGGAGACCGAAATGGAATGATAGAACAACTTGGGCGCTGGCAATCTGCTGATGAACCTGGGGATGGAATTCATTTCCGTCCTACACGCACTCCTTCCGGATGGCAGAGAGATCCTTCATCTGCATGGGTGACCGATGCATCTTATGTGCGATTGCGAAATTTATCTCTTGCTTATGACTTTGATTCAAATAAGATCCAAAACTTAAGAATGAAAGGATTGCGCTTGTATTTGACAGGACAGAACCTTTTTACTTTAACCAAGTATCCGGGATACGATCCTGACACAAGCAGCCAGGGTGATGGATTATCAAAAGGAGGAGACTACCTTGGATATCCGGTAGCTCGATCTGTGATTTTCGGAGTTAATGTTACATTCTAAATTTTATAAAATGAAAAAGATATTCATATTTCTAACAGGAATGATTTTGCTGGTATCCTGCAACCAGGAATTTATCGACTTAAATCCACCTTCAAGCCTTAATTCTGCAGGATTCTATAATACTCAGGCAGATATGAACCAGGCCGTATTATCGGCATATGGGAACTTACGCTCTAATTATAATGGAACGTTTGTCAGATTGGGCGAGATACGATCGGATAATACTACCTTTTCGTGGCTTGCCGGAAATCCTGCCAATGAAAAGGGTATTGATGACTTTGCTTCACCTTTATTGCCAGAAAACAGCTATCCGACTAGCTGTTGGAACGATTGTTACAATATTATCTTGCGTGCAAATATTGTTATTGGAAGAGTTGATCAAGCCACCTTTACCAATGAAGATTTAAAAAAACAATATAAAGCAGAGGCAAAATTCATAAGGGCATTAATGTATTTCTGGTTAAATCGAACGTTTGGCGGAGTTGCACTCAATGGTCAAATGTTGGGCGTGATCAAGGTTGATAAGGAGATTTCACAAGTAGAAGCCTATGAATTGGGACGCGCTTCCCTTCAGGAAATTTACGATTTGATCATAGAGGACTTGAAATTTGCTGAACAGTATTTACCTGAAACATATGCTACTGCCGATAAAGGACGCGTTACCAAAGGAGGCGCTCAAGGACTGTTGGGGAAAGTGTATATGACAATGGCTGGATTTCCAATGAATAAAGGCAATGAATATTATAACCTTGCAATCCAGAAAATGTCGGAAGTGATCAATAATTCTAAATATTCTTTGGTGACGAGCTACAAGGACTTGTTTGATGTAACTAAAAAGAATAGCACAGAATCCTTGTTTGAAGTACAGTACAAAAAAGGAAGCCCTAACGGAGCTACCGGTAGCCCCTGGAATAATAACTTCGCACCCCGCTTCTCTGATAAAGAAGTAGTATTAGTTGGAGATAAGGGAGGAGTAAACGCTCCTACGGAAGATATGTCAAAAGCTTACGAACCGGGCGACCCAAGAAAATATGTTTCAATGCGTGATGGCTGGAAGAACGCAAAAACAGGAGCGTGGGAAAATGACAAATTTGTTTGTAAATATTATGATATAGCAACAAGCGGTTCTGATAACGGTAACAATTGGATTGAACTTCGGTTGGCTGACATTTACCTTTTATATGCTGAAGCTTTGGTCCGAACGAATGGTGATAAATCTGTTGCATTATCTCATTTAAACAAAATTCGTCAGCGGGCGCGCAATACCTCAGGCGATCCGAATATTGAAAAGCCTGCCGATCTTTTAAAAGATTATTTGCTTAGCGATTTCACTTCCGATCAAGCCTTTTTGTTTGCAATTGAGAAAGAGCGACGCGTTGAGCTGGCTTTTGAAAATCATCGCTGGTTCGATTTGGTCAGAACCGGACGTGCCAAAGATGTGATGAACGCCGAACAAGCTGCTGATGGATATGGTTCTTTTGTATGGAGTGACGACATGTTAATCTATCCAATTCCGATGACTGTCATGCAGTCAAATCCTGGCAAAATCATTCAAAACAAAGGATATACACAATTGTAAATATATAAACGGGAGGCTGATCTGCTTTAGCTTAGCCTCCCGAATATTGAAAATTTAAAATCAAATAATTATGAAAAACCGAATTTTGATTTTGTTCTTATGTTCTTTCTGCGGAATTAATTTGATTTCGGCCCAACTGCCCAAATTAAGTTCAAAAGAAATAAAACAAGGCTGGACGTTACTTTTTGACGGGCAGACAACCAACGGTTGGATAACGCCAGCAGGCAAGCCTGTTCCGGCAGGCTGGGAAATAAAAAATGGTTGTATAACTGCGGTTAAAGGTGGTAAAGGAGGCGATATTATCACTGCTGGCGAGTATTCAGACTTTGAGCTTTCGGTAGATTTTAATATCGAATCTGGTTGTAACAGCGGAATAAAATATTTTTACACCAAATACGCTACCGGAGGAAATCTGGGAATGGAGTATCAAATCATTGACGATAAGTTGGGTGAGGATATACAAAAGGAGAATCATCTTTGTGGATCTTTTTATGATGTATTACCAGTAAGTACCGATAAGAAAAAGGTAAATGCACCGGGTGAATGGAATACAGTGCGCATTGTATCCAAAGGAAAGAAAGTTGAACATTGGTTAAATGGTGTGAAAATCCTCGAATTTACACGTGGTGACAAAACCTATACCGATGCCGTTGCACTCAGCAAATTCAATAAGGCTGTGCCTGCGTTCGGAATGGTTGAGAAAGGACATATCCTGTTGCAGGAACATGGTGGTGTCGTATCATTTAAAAACATCAAAATCAAAACACTATAAATAAATATTATGGATAACAGACGTGATTTTATGAAGAAAGTTGCTGTCACTTCAGCCGGCCTCGCTATTGGCGGAACCGCGTTTGGATTTAGCGCAAAAAGTTACAATAATATCATTGGGGCGAATGACAGGATTCATGTTGCAGCCATTGGCTTAAACGGCCGCGGAAACAGCATGGCTGGTACTATTGCCAAACAGAAAAATACTGAAGTGTCTTGTGTTTGCGATGTTGATTCAAGAACAATGCCCAAAGCAATCAATTCGGTACTAAAAGCTGGTCAGACAACTACACCAAAGTCCGAAGGCGATTGTCGCAAAGTATTGGAAGACAAATTAATCGACGCAATATACATTGCAACTCCTGATCATTGGCATGCACCACTAACCATTATGGGTTGTCAGGCCGGAAAGCATGTGTATGTTGAAAAACCATTATCTCATAATCCGCGAGAAGGCGAAATGGCTATTGCTGCTGCACGAAAATATGACCGCGTTGTACAGATGGGAGCACAACGTCGTTCGGCACCAATACTTACTCAGGGTATCGAACAATTGCATAATGGAATTATCGGCCGTGTTTATCTGGCAAAAACCTGGTACACGAATAATCGTAAATCATTGGTTTTGAAGCCCGCAGCCGTACCGTCCTGGCTCAACTACGAACTGTGGCAAGGTCCTGCACCACGTGCCACTTATCAGGAAAATTTGATTCACTATAATTGGCATTGGTTATGGAATTACGGTACAGGCGAAGCTTTGAATAATGGAACACATGAAGTGGACGTTGCCCGCTGGGGGCTTGGGGTAGATTTTCCAACCCGGGTGACCTCGGTAGGAGGTAGATATCATTACCAAGACGACTGGCAAACTCCCGATACCCAGATAATAACCATGGATTATCCCGGACGTGTCTCATTGATGTGGGAATGCAGAAGTTCGAATGGAAGAGCCATTGAAGGTGCAGATCGTGGCATTATTTTCTACGGTGAAAAAGGAAGCTTAGATACAGGTGGAGATAGTTATAAGGTGTATGACAATGATGGTAAATTGATTAACGAAGTAAAATCGCTTATTGCAGAAGGTGCAATCGAAGGCCGTAACACTGCCAGCCCGAGTTTAGGAATGGATAGCCTTCATGTTGCCGACTTTTTAGATGCAATAAGAAATAACCGACGTCCAAACTGTGATGTTGAATTAGGACATAAGAGCATAACAGCGATGCAATTGGGAAATATTTCCTGGCGCGTGGGACGTGATCTTAATATCGATCCTAAAAACGGACATATTATTGGAGACTTTGAAGCCCAAAAACTATGGGGCCGTGAATACGAGAAAGGATGGGAACCGAAAATTTAGATTTAATAAAATGAGTTATTTTGCTTGGTTAAAATAACAAGTTTTCCAGAAAAGAGAGGTATGAGGAAATCAAACTTTTCATGCCTCCCTTTTCAATTTAAGCAGCGGTTTTAGCAACTATTGAGGGGCCTAGATATCAATTTTTGTCATTAGTGATCCTTTGTTTGGTGCAATAAAAAATACAACGGACTTGATTTAAAATGTATTTTGCAATTATTTAATCTTTAAGAGTATAATTTAGTCAATAAATAGGGCAACTGAGAATGATAAAAATTATCGGACTTATCCTCATTTTGTTTGCTTTTTGTTCTTCTGATGGTTTTGCTCAGTTTGCTGGCGATGGTTCTTACATCTGGAATTTGACAAGTATTACATATTCTGTGAATGATAAAACGGATCTGGTAATCTCAAATAAAGATCATTACAGCAATCAGAATGATCATTTCGACTATTTTCATTTTGATCTGATTGCTTACCACGAAATAAGTAAAAAGTTTACACTTGGTCTGGGACTCCGTCAAACTGAAAGTTTTAAATCCAACAGGTGGAATCCCGGACAAACCTATATGCTTTACGGAGTCTATTTCTGGCATCCAGACAATATGATTGTTCGATTTGCTAATCGACTGGCTTCCAAAACTTACAAAACCTCGAATACTCAATATGGACTGGACAACATTACAAACATTGATTTTTTTGTTCGTTCCACGAATAAATTGCCAAAGCCATTTCTGATGGGTGAATTGTTCACAAATATTAATTTCCAGAAGGTTCAAACTGCCCGGTTGTATGGAGGATTTCGTCTTATCAGAAGCAAATATGTAGGAATTGATATTTACTACTGTTACCAAAAAACAAGACCTACCTGGGAATGGAAAAATTACAATGTATTAGGGGTAAATACCAAAGTTCGTATCTGATTTTGATTTGACAGATTTGTTGAATCTGTTATTGTGTTGCATATTTTAATATTCTATATTCTCAATTAAAACAATTCTTTGAAGATGAATAAAACAAGAACTAATTTATTTCGAGCCACAGTGTCTATTAGTATAAGCTTTTTATTAATCTCATGCTTTTTTCAAAAAGAGAATTCTTCTTCCAATGCACCCAACACTTTATCAAAGAAAGAAATCAAAGGTGGTTGGACGCTTCTTTGGGATGGAAAATCTTTTAACGGGTGGAGAGGTATTTACAAAGATAATTTTCCGGTTCAAGGCTGGATTATTGAAAACGGAGAACTGATATGCCTTGGAAATGAAATGCCAGACTCTTTGAAAGGAGGTGATATTATTACCAAAAAGAAGTATGGAAGTTTTGAATTAACATGTCAATTCAAAATTACGGACAAAGGGAATAGTGGAATAAAATATTTTGTCAATGAGTCACTTAAATCATCTCCAGGTCATGGTCTTGGATTAGAGTACGCAATTTTAGACAACGAAAATTGGCCTTATGACAAACCGGATTATAGCAGAACTTGTGGCTCATTATATGATTTAGTGCGGGCACCTCAAAACGTAAAGGTTCAGCCTAAGGGAGAGTGGAACGAAGCTCTGATTATTGTTGATGGAAATCACATTGAACACTGGCTAAATGGGATAAAATCTGTTGAAATTGAAAAAAGCAGTGACCGGTACGATCAACTTTTATCAAAGAGTAAATATGCAAACTTAAAAGGATGGGGTGAGTTTCAGGATGGTCATATATTGTTGCAGGATGAAGGACCGAGAACTTCTTTTCGCAATATTAAAATAAGAGAAATTAAAAACTGACGTAGTAGTTTTTTCTAAAACCACAGAATTCTATCATAAATATTCAAACCACAAGACACTAAATATCAACAATATGAAATGTTCATTGCAAATGTTATTATTTTTTTTTCTTAACGTTGGAGTGCTTAGTGCCCAAAAAGGCAAACCGCTTTTTCCGCAAACCCCGGGAATGGTTTCATATACATACCGCAATAGTTTTGCAAAAGATGTGGCGGCAACGCTCGATACCTTAAAGTCAATGGGCATCAAAGACATGGAATTTTCGAACCTCTTTGGCCGAAAAGCTTCTGAAATTAGGGAAATGCTTGATGACCGAGGCATGTTTTGCTCCTCTTTCGGAGTTGGTTATCCCGACCTGACAACCAAAACCCGCGAAGTGGGTGAAAATGCCAAAACCTTGGGTGCAAAATATGTTCGTGTAGCCTGGATTCCCCACGATGGAGCAACATTTACCATCGCGGATGCAAAAAAAACAGTTGAAGAATTTAACCGGGTTGGCAAAATTTTAAAAGATGAATTTGGTATCACATTTTGCTACCATAATCATGGATATGAATTCCAACCTTATGAAAACGGAACATTGTTCGATTACATCATGAAGAATACTGATCCGAAATACGTAAGTTTCGAGATCGATATTCTTTGGACATTTTTCCCGGGATTGGATCCTGCAGCATTAATCAGCAAATACCCAAAACGATTCAAACTGCTTCACCTGAAGGACCTGAGAAAGGGAATTGAAGGAAATTCATCAGGTAAAACGGCCGTTGAAAATGATGTAGCACTCGGAACAGGACAACTTGATATTCCATCCATTCTAAAAGCTGCAAAAAAAGCTGGAATCAAGCACTATTATATCGAAGATGAAAGTCCGAGTTATGCCAAACAGGTACCCCAAACAATGAAATACTTGAAGAGCTTGTAGTTTCTGTAACATGGTTTAAATTGAAATCATTCTATTCCATCTGAGAAATCCTCATTTTCAGGCATAAAAAAGCCCCGGCATAAATGCCAGGGCTTTTTGTTTGTAGCGGGAGCCGGACTCGAACCGACGGCCTTTGGGTTATGAGCCCAACGAGCTACCAACTGCTCCATCCCGCAATGTATCTTTAGATAAATGTATCGTCGTTTGTATGAACTTCGCTTTGCTGATTTTTGTTCTG
>Ga0351946_1004_pt1 | contig 28977 bp, 27 predicted proteins | sample BONcelT113001F15_FD_206832 | JGI IMG/M metagenome (GOLD analysis project Ga0351946, IMG submission 206832) | Enriched cells from coal bed in the Powder River Basin, Montana, United States - BONCAT cells T11 rep3 HSBNCT.T11.300.1.F15 ...
TCCGATAGAGATGGCTGTGTAAATTGAATTGATAATTTGCCGGTATTTGGGAATACCTATGGAATCATCAATCTGAATATTCTTCACTATTTTCAGTTTTAGTTTGATTAACAGTTTTCAAAAATAACAATTAATCGAAACAAAATACACAACCAGTACCCACCAGTCTGATAGAAAAAATTAAATTTGTAAAACAATTAAGGCAAAGGCAAAGGCACAGGCACAGTAAAGCCAGCAACGTTTTGCATTTCGTCAGATTCAAAACTCAAAATTTAACTAATATATATAACCATGAAAATTACAAAATCACTCTTCGGAAAAACAAACGAAGGACTTGAAGCTGAATTATTTACCTTATCAAATGACAATCAGGCAACAGTTAAAATCACCAATTACGGGGCGATCATCACCTCTATCGAAACTCCGGACAGAAACGGCAATCTGGCCAACATTGCACTGGGTTTCGACAAGTTGGAAGATTATCTGAGTCCTGAATATCTGGGAAGTTATCCGTATTTCGGCGCCATTTGTGGCCGCGTTTGCAACCGGATTGCTGATGGAAAATTCACACTGGAAGGCAAAAACTATTCGTTGGCGGTCAACAATGGCCCAAACCATTTGCATGGCGGATTAATTGGTTACGACCGCAGGTTATTTACTGCTGAAATAATTGACGAAACTGAAAAAGTTGGCGTTAAACTAACTTACCTGAGTCCTGACATGGAGGAAGGTTACCCCGGAAATTTAAAAGTTAGCTGCACCTATACCTTAAATAACAACAATGAATTGACTATTGAATACGCTGCTGAAACAGACAAGACAACCATTGTAAACTTAACCAATCACACCTATTTTAATTTAACCGGAGGCAAAGAAACTATTCTGAACCACGAACTTGAATTGCCGGCCAAGACTTTTACCAAATCAATCGGAAACATCCCAACCGGAGAAATTCTTTCAGTGGAAGGAACGCCATTTGATTTCTTCAACAAAAAGGAACTGGGCAAAGATATTGAACCACTTCCTGATGGATATGATTTAAACTTTGTACTCGAAAATACAGAAGGTAATCTGGTAAAGGCCGGTTGTCTGAGCGAAGAAACTTCAGGCAGAATGGTTGAAGTTTACACCACACAACCTGGAATTCAACTTTATACCGGATACTGGATTCCGGAAATTACAATTGACGGACAGAAAAAATTCGGACGATACTCGGGTGTAGCTTTGGAAACACAACATTATCCCGATTCAATCAACAAACCACATTTTCCGCCGGTAACACTTGCTCCCGGTGAGCATTTTTATGAAAAAACCAGTTACATCTTCGGCACAAAATAGATATCCTATGAACGAAATCGTTTTCAAACCGGGAGATGCAATGAAACGATTTGGGAACTGATTCCATCGTCAGCGGGTGACTTGAAGTCACCCGCTGACTACCAGCAGTTATTCTTTTTCCACATACAACTGAGCAGTTTCAACGCGGGTAACCACAATCGGAGTTCCTTTGTCGATCATGCCCGATTCTGCCAGCGCATCATAATTTTTACCTTCAATATTTATTTTTCCTGAAGGGCGTAAAGTTGTAATTGCAACTCCTCTTTTTCCTTTCAGATGAAGTATTTCGGTATCAACGCCCACATAACCATCCTTTAAACTCATCACCTCATGAAGCGAAAGATGTGAAAACTGACCAGTCTGGGCGGTAAACATTTTCTGGCTCAGGTAAATGGCCAAACCTATTCCGCTAACAGTACCGACTAAAACGGTTACCAGCGCAACAAGTAAATCGTTGCTGTTCACGTGATCGAATGTAAAATCAACATTTTTAATCAGGCTCAGAACAAGTCCTGAAAATGCTAGGGTAATTCCTGAAATGCCTGTTATACCAAAGCCGGGAACGACAAATATTTCGACTGCAATCAGTATTAAACCGATAACGAAAATCAGGATCTCCCAATTGGCCGCCAGCCCTTCGAGGTAAAGCGGTGAAAAGTATAAAATAGCTGCCAAAACTGCCACACCAAACGGAAACCCAATTCCGGGTGTCTGCATTTCGAAATAGATGCCTCCCAAAATGGCCATAATCAGAATTCCTGAAACTATCGGGTTCACCATAAAACCGATGAAACGTTCAAGGGCGGTAGGTTTGTATTCAACAATCCGGGCATTTTCCAATTCATTCAGTTTCAATACTTCGTCGACATTTTCGCAAATACCTTCGCAATAACCGTGTTTCATCGCCTCCATTGGGGTGAAAGTCAGGATTTTGCCTGTATCGATAATTCCCTTTATATAAACCCGTTCATCAACCATGGCTTCGGCAATCAAAGGGTCGCGTTTCCATCTGAAAGTTGTATCCTGACCTCGGATAATGGTGTCGCCTCCCTGGGCTTCAGCAGTAGCACGCATTGTTGAACGCATGTACGACTGATATTTGTCCGGCATTTTTTCACCGGTCTGGTTCACAACTGTTGCTGCTCCGATCGAGCCACCGGTTCTCATATAAATACGGTCGCAGGCAATTGAAATGAGTGCACCAGCCGAAGCCGCATTGTTGTCGATAAAAACCACCACCGGAATTTTACTGTTCAGAATGCGTGTTCTGATCGAATCGGCATCAACAACAGTTCCGCCGTAAGTATTCATGTGAATCAGGATCAGATCAGCATTTAGACTGTCGGCAGCTTCGAAGGCCTGTTTGGTTTGCCGCCAGATTGCCGGAGCAATATTTTCTTTGATATTGAACTTATAAACCAGCTTTTGTTTGGCCGGTTTCACAACTTCTGTGGTATTCTTTGTTTCCTGAATTGAATCCTGTGCAAAAACTTCAGAAAAGCTAAATAACAGACTAAAGATAAAGGTAAAAAATATTCCTGATTTCATTTTTAATGTATTTAAGATTACCTGAATTACAGAGTGGGAGACTTCAGGTCACCCGCTCAGTCTGACAAAGTTATTAATTTACCGGATGGATTAATTTTCTTTCTGAGGAACTTTATACAACTTATCAAGATTGTATCCACGCTTCCGGGCTTTTTCAAGAAGCATTTCGTAGGTGCCCGGTTCCATTTGAGGAGTCCGGCTCAAAATCCAGAAGTATTTATCCGAAGAACTGCCAATCATGGCATACTGGTAATAATATCAACAACAAACGAATTATTTTCATCGCTTAGATTATTTGAAATTTTTCAAATTTACTTAATAAATAGCACCTAAACTTCTTATTACTGAAAAATTATCGGGTGCGGAAGTTTTCAACTTCCGTTTTCAATTGTCTTCAAAAATGCGATTAAAAATCGCAGCACCCATCTAGCAACTGTTAACACAGCGACACCAGGGGTGCGGAAGTTTTTAACTTCCGTTTTATTAAAACTGCGATTGAAAATCGCAGCACCCATATTGTCTCGTTTAAAAATCGCAGCACGCATACTACGCAAAAACGGTTTTAAAATTTTTCTACCTTTACGGCTCGAAAAAAAATCATTTCATGGAACTAAATTTACTCACAGCCATTTCGCCCATTGATGGCCGTTACCGATCGAAAGTTGAAAATCTTCAGCTTTATTTTTCTGAATTTGCACTTATCAAATACCGCGTTCTGGTTGAAGTTGAATACTTTATCGCTTTATGCGAATTGCCATTACCACAATTATCGACTTTTGATAAAAATAAGTTTGGTGCATTGCGCCAACTGGTAACCAATTTTTCGCTGGAAGATGCCCAACGCATCAAAGACATAGAAAAAGTAACCAACCACGATGTAAAGGCTGTAGAGTATTTTCTGAAAGAAGAATTCGACAAGCTAAATATTCAGGAATTTAAAGAGTTCATCCACTTCGGACTAACATCTCAGGATATCAACAATACCGCAGTTCCGAAGTCAATTCAGGATGCACTCGACAACGAATATTACCCTGCCATTTATGACTTGGTTGACAAACTCGACGAGATGGCAACCGAATGGAAAGACATCCCTATGCTCGCTAAAACACATGGACAACCAGCCTCACCAACCAATCTGGGCAAGGAAATACGGGTATTTTCGGAAAGGATTAAAGGTCAGTTGGAGCAGTTGAAAGCCATTTCGTGCGATGCCAAATTTGGCGGGGCAACCGGCAATTTTAACGCCCATCACATTGCCTATCCTGAAATCAGCTGGAAAGCATTTGGCAATCATTTCCTGAAAAAATATTTAGGACTTGAACGGTCTCAATACACCACACAGATAGCCAATTACGACAACCACGCTGCTATTTTCGATGCCATGAAACGTGTCAATAACATCATCATGGATTTGAACCGCGACATGTGGACCTATGTTTCGATGGAATATTTCAAGCAAAAAATAAAAGCGGGCGAAGTTGGTTCATCGGCCATGCCGCACAAAGTGAACCCGATTGATTTTGAAAATTCCGAAGGTAATATTGGACTGGCAAACGCCATCTTCGAGCATTTATCGGCGAAACTTCCGGTTTCACGTTTGCAGCGCGACCTCACCGATTCAACCGTTTTGCGCAACATTGGCGTACCTTTCGCTCATTCGCTGATTTCAATCAATTCGACCATGCGTGGACTGAACAAACTTCTGATTAATACAGAAGCCATCAATGCCGATCTGGAAAAAAACTGGCCGGTTGTCGCCGAAGCCATTCAAACCATTCTGCGGCGCGAAGCTTATCCAAATCCGTACGAAGCGCTTCGAAACCTTACGCGAGTAAACCGGAAAATTGATCAGGAAGCCATTCACGAATTCATTGATTCGCTGGAAATTTCGGATTCGCTAAAAACTGAATTAAAAAAGATTACTCCGCAAAACTATACCGGTATATTTTAATCATTCAGGAACAATAAACAATTGTTTTTAAGAGTTTTAGCAAACAGTATTTATACTGAACAACCGATTCATGAAGGATTTTTTCAAAATTTTAAGACGATTTATACCACCCTACAAAAAGCAGTTAATCCTGAATTTTCTGTTCAACTTGTTATCGGCTCTTTTTACTGTCTTTTCTGTTGCAATGATGATCCCAATCCTGGACATTATTTTCGACACAGCTAAAGATGTTACCAGTCTGGTTCCCTGGGAGATGACGAAAGACGCTGTTTTTCACAATGCTACCTATTACATTACGATTTTTAAAAATGAAAACGGTCCGGGATTTACGCTTTTGTTTGTTGGTCTTTTTGTAATCCTGGCCACGCTCCTGAAAGTTGGGTTTTATTATTTAGGAGCCTATGAATCAATTACTATCCGTAATGGAGTAGTAAAAGATATCCGCGAGCAAATATTCACCAAAATTCTCAAACTGGCACTCCCTTTTTTCTCGGAAGAACGAAAAGGCGACATCATTTCGCGCATCACCGGCGATGTTACTGAAGTGGAAAATTCCATCATGTCGTCGCTCGATATGTTCATAAAAAACCCGATCATCATCCTCGTATTGCTCACTTCGATGCTGATCATGAGCCCAAGTATGACGCTGTTTATCTTTCTGGTACTGCCCGTTGCCGGCTTTATCATTGGCCGTGTGGGCCGGTCGTTGAAAAAAGTATCGCGCGAAGGTCAGGACAAGATGGGTGAAATACTTACTGTTGTTGAAGAAACACTTGGCGGATTGCGCATTATCAAAGCTTTTAATGCTGAGAAAAAAATGAATGCCCGCTTTTATTCTGAACTTCATGATTACAAATCGATCATGAACCGGTTAATGCGTCGCCGTGAACTGGCGCACCCGCTGAGCGAATTACTGGGGACTATCGTAATTATTGTCATCGTTTGGTATGGCGGAACTTTAATTTTAGGCAAAAGAGGTGAACTATCAGGAACCGAATTCATCGCTTATATTGCCATTTTCTATCAGATAATTAATCCGGCCAAAGCCTTTACAACCGCACTTTACAGCATACAAAAAGGATTGGCTTCGATGGACCGTATCGACAAGATTTTAATGGCGGACATCACCATTCCTGAATCACCCAATGCACAATCAGTAAGCACCTTAAAAAATACCATCGAATACCGGAATGTAAGTTTTTCGTACGATGAAAAAGTAGTACTCAACAAGGTATCACTTATTATTCCGAAGGGCAAAACCATTGCATTGGTGGGTCAATCAGGAAGCGGGAAAACAACTTTTGTGGATCTGTTGCCCCGTTTTTACGATGTTAACGATGGCCAGATTCTGATTGACGGTGTTGATATCCGTAACATGAAACTACACGATCTCCGCGATTTGATGGGCAATGTGAACCAGGAAGCCATTTTATTCAATGACACGATTTTCAACAACATCGCTTTCGGAATTGAAAGTACTACGATGCCTGAAGTGATTGCAGCCGCCAAAGTTGCCAATGCCCACGATTTTATTATTGAAACAGACCATGGTTATGATACGGTAATTGGTGATCGTGGAAGTAAACTTTCAGGAGGACAACGGCAGCGTTTGAGCATCGCACGTGCCATTCTGAAAAACCCACCTATCCTGATTCTCGACGAAGCTACTTCGGCACTCGACACTGAATCGGAACGTTTGGTTCAGGATGCACTGGAGAAACTGATGAAAAACCGCACTTCAGTAGTAATAGCACACCGCTTGTCAACTGTCAGAAATGCAGACCTGATCTGCGTATTTCATGAAGGCGAAATTATTGAACGGGGCACACACGACGAACTGATTGCTTTGGATGGCCGCTACAAACGGCTGCACAGTATGCAAATGTTCTAACGCCATCCGAGTCTCAAAAAAAATCAAATCACTTTCAATATTTTATTACATTTACCGCGTTTTTAAAATCTGATTTCGATCAGAAATAGCGCGGTTTACAGCGGCATTTGTATAATAAAGAGTATAAACAAACAAATAATTTTTGCTTAATGAGAAAATGGCGAATCGAAGACTCAGCCGAACTTTACAACATCAACGGTTGGGGTATTAACTTTTTTTCTATCAACCAAAAAGGCAATGTAACAGTAACTCCGAAGAAAAACGGAGTAGAGATTGACCTGAAAGAATTGGTTGAAGAGTTACAACTTCGGGATGTTTCGGCACCCATGTTGCTTCGTTTTCCGGATATTTTGGATAACCGGATTGAAAAAATGGCCAGTTGTTTTAAATCTGCTGCTGAAGAATACGAGTACAAAGCACAAAATTTCATTATATACCCCATCAAGGTCAACCAGATGCGTCCGGTTGTGGAAGAAATTGTCAGTCATGGCAAAAAATTTAACATTGGACTGGAAGCCGGCTCGAAACCTGAATTACATGCAGTAATTGCCATCAGTACCGATAACGATTCACTGATTATCTGCAACGGTTACAAAGACGAGAGTTACATTGAATTAGCCCTCCTGGCTCAGAAAATGGGAAGACGCATTTATCTGGTGGTCGAAAAACTGAACGAACTTAAACTGATCCTCAAAATAGCGCAACGCCTGAAAATAAAACCAAATATCGGTATTCGAATTAAACTTACCAGCTCGGGAAGCGGTAAATGGGAAGAATCGGGCGGCGATGCAAGCAAGTTCGGGTTAACTTCGAGCGAATTGCTCGAAGCGCTTGATATTTTGGAAAAGAAAGAAATGCAGAACTGCCTGAAACTGGTTCATTTCCACATTGGCAGTCAGGTTACAAAAATACGGCGCATTAAAATTGCCATGCGCGAAGCCTCACAGTTCTATGTTCAACTCTATATAAAAGGTTTTAACGTTGAGTTCGTTGACATTGGCGGTGGTTTGGGTGTCGATTACGACGGAACCCGCTCGTCGAGCAGCGAAAGCAGCGTGAATTACAGCATTCAGGAATATGTAAATGATGCCATTGCCACCATGGTGGATGCCAGCGATAAAAACAATATTCCGCACCCGAATATTATTACTGAATCAGGACGTTCACTTACAGCACATCATTCGGTGCTGATTTTCGAAGTGCTCGAAACAACCTCGCTGCCAACAATGGGGGAGGATGAAGTTTCGAAAGAGGATGATCACGAACTGGTTCGCGAATTGTTCTCGCTTTGGGAACAACTCAACCAGTCAAAAATGCTTGAAACCTGGCACGATGCCCAGCAAATCAAGGAAGAAGCGCTCGACCTGTTCAGTCTTGGATTGGTTGACCTGAAAACCCGCGCACAAATTGAGCGTCTGTTCTGGTCGATTACCAAAGAAATTCACCAGATGACCGGCGAGTTAAAACACATTCCTGAAGAATTGCTTTATTTACCGAAATTACTGTCTGACAAATATTTCTGTAACTTTTCGTTGTTCCAGTCACTTCCCGATTCATGGGCGATCGATCAGATTTTCCCGATTATCCCGATTCAACGTCTGGATGAAAAACCGGAACGTTCGGCAACCATTCAGGACATTACCTGCGACTCTGACGGAAAAATAGACAACTTTATCTCAACCCGAAACTTCTCCTATTATCTGCCAGTGCATCCGATTAAAGCGAAAGAACCTTATTACATGGGTGTATTTTTGGTTGGAGCCTATCAGGAAATACTGGGCGATTTGCACAACCTGTTTGGCGATACCAACGCGGTGCACGTTTCGGTAAACGACAAAGGTTACAGTATCGATCAGATCATCGACGGCGAAACAGTGGCCGAAGTGCTCGACTACGTTCAGTACAACGCCAAAAAGCTGGTCCGCACCGTTGAAACCTGGGTGACTTCATCTGTAAAATCAGGAATTATCTCCGCCGAAGAAGGAAAAGAATTTTTATCGAATTACCGCTCCGGATTGTACGGATATACTTATCTGGAATAAAATTTTAATTTCCCGGCATTTTCTGAAACGAACAGCGAAATATGGGTAGAGTTTCCGCCCCTGCAAATTTCCCATGGATGTGCGCCAAGTGTATTTCCACTGTGATACCAATTGTAAAATGCCTGAGGTGAATCTGCTAGTCACTTCAACGATCTTTTCAGCAAGCCAGTGAACGAAGTTTTCAAGAAATTCTAAACTCCAGCCAGATTTGCCTTTGGTTACTGGTTGCTCCTGATTGTTTATGGTGAAAATCAGCTTGTCGCCAAAATAGAAATACAAATCGTTCCTGAATTTCGCCGTTTGAAATTTATACCATTTTGTTTTTGGGGATAATAAGCTTGCCAAAGTTCAACAAACTCATCCAGATTTTTCACCTCCCCGCTTTCCTTGTATGATTGTCATCACTAAAGATGAAGAAGAACCCATTTCGGAACAAGGAATACCTATTGAAGTGATCCCTGGCTGGAAATGGTTGTGTTGATAATATTGATTAACAATGATATTTTTGAACACCTGTTATTTTGAAAAAAAAAAAGGAACGCATTCGCACCGCCGCGGAGTATGTTTTCGGGAGATAAAACAAAAATGGAATTGGTCCAGGTTTAAAAACCCCCTTGCCATTGCTGGCAAAGGTGTAAAACAAGCGCGTTATTCATTGATGTTGTATGGGATAAAATCCTTCGATAAGAGGTGCAAAGTGCAAAACTGCAGCAGCTAATGCCAACTTCGGTATACAGGTAAACATCTCATTAATACAGTACACACTATAAGTGCCATCCTTTGCTCTTTCAATTATAGCTTCTATTGTTTTCATCTAATTAAAAGTTGACTGAGATTACAAAGATAGAAATATTTCTATTCTTAAGGATCAATTAATAGAATATATTCTATCGTTCAAGCCTGTTTGTTATGAAAAGGCATAAACGATAAAATTAGATGGAAAAAGAAACTGCATAACTATTAATCGATGCAATCGCGCGGGAGCGGGGGTAATTATCAAAATCAACACTTGCGTTCGTAATTATAACCGTCAATGCTTTAGGGTCGTGAGCGCCAATAACCAGCGACTGTTCGATGTCAGCAGTTTTTGATGGCCCGGCAATGAAAACCCCATACGAAACATTATCAAAACGGATTCGCTGATAAGCTTCGTGCATGGTTGGTACAAGATCAACGGCATTCACTTTCATGATTAAATGTTGGGTAATGAACGGATATAGGGCAAAAAATGGTATCCAGCTAAATGGGACAGAAAATGTCAAATATTTTATTGAATATTTGGATAATATTTTGATAATCATAATAATTCTGAAATATGGTCTGCAAATAAATTAAATTTTAATGGCAATTTTGCCAAACAACCAGTCAAGTTCCGAAAATACCCGATTCTCCATCGGTTGAGAAAATTAGGGTTGTCGGTCTCGAATCAAACTTATTTCCAATCAAAGGAAAATAACACAAAGTGAATTAATAAAATACGTTTGCTAATCGGGTAGACGGCTCCGCCAGTAGTTAGCTGACGGAATGCGTGCTTCGACAAACTCAGCAACCATGCTTCGGCAAACTCAGCAACCATGCTTCGACAGGCTCAGTAACCGCACTTCGACAGGCTCAGTAACCGCACTTCGACAGGCTCAGCAACCATGCTTCGACAAACTCAGCAACCATGCTTCGACAAACTCAGTAACCGCACTTCGACAGGCTCAGTAACCGCACTTCGACAGGCTCAGCAACCTTACTTCGACAGGCTCAGCAACCTCCTTTCACTATTTATCCCGTACCTTTTGTTGGTATCATCGTGCGTACGGGTCTTCCTATGAATCGAAACGACGCATATAAACAAAACGATACGTGCAAGATGATGGCAATACAATTATATGCCCCGAGCCAACGGATCTATATTGGTTGCGGTTGATTTTGTATGGACGGACAACAAATCAGGTTTGTTTTGGTACCATGGCGCAAAAAATAATCATAAAACAATATCAATATTGTATTGCATATAATATTCAAATTCTTACATTTGGGAAACTAAAAAAACCAATTGACTTTGACCAATTTACAAACTCCCATTTTTGAAATCCTACCGAAACAGATTACAACAATGTCTTCCTGCGATTTGACAACTCTTTGCTTAAAACGGAAGAATAATTGGTATCAAAGAAATATTGAGCGGATGAAATTTGTGGTTATTCATCGTTTGGATAAAAGCGATAAATCTGCAAGTTTGGGGATGTGTAGATGTTAGTGGCATTAAAAATGAACTAAGTGCAATAAATAGGACTCTGAGCGGTCTGCAAGACCCAGCGATGAGTCGGTGTTGAACTACACCCGCCGGATTCGAAGCTATGTACTTATTGAAGATTTTTAATATTTTGAAGAGAAATAAATGAGGAGTTCTTTGACGTATTGCAGGTTTTTGTGTTTTTTTATTTCATTGGTACGAACACGTTAGTGTTTATGCACTGTTTTTTGCTTTTTTTTTGTTGGCTTTTGGACATACCTTTCCCAATAGCGCCGGGAGCGCAAATTTGGACGTTGGTTATGATTGTGATACTGGTTTTTTAAAAGGGTTCCATGCCGGGGATCGTATCCGTGGTAGTTCCCTTATTGCAACCATCTTTCCGGTTTTGCACACCAGGCAAAGGCAAGGGTTTACACCTGTTAGTCTTTCAAACCGTTCAACATTGGTTTCGGGCGGCTTTTCTTGTTTCATAACCGCATCAATGTCGGGCTTTTCTTCCGGCACGAACTGTAAATTAAGGTTTCGTTTTACGGTGTGGTTGTATATACCGAACCTCCGGATTTTCACAAAACGTTTTGGCAGTATGTGCATGGTAAACCGTCGCAGGAACTCTGTGCCATCGATGGTGACAGGTTTTCTGATCGCTCTATCGCGGTAATCTTTGGCAATGAAAGTGACTTTACCATCGGCAATATCCAGGATGCGCTGGTTGGTAATGGCCACCCGATGCGTGTATTGCCCCAGGTATTTGACCACATGTTCGGCACTGGCCATCGAAGGTTCGCAGTGTACCACCCATTTGGTTTTATAGGCTTGCTGAACGGCATCGTTGAACAAAGGCAGTTCGTTTTCCTTGCGTAACGCGCGTTTGAGACTATCAAGGAACTTGCCTTTAAAGGCATCGCTTATCTGATGTACCGGATAAAGGTACTGCCCTGAATGCCCGATGTTTTTCCATTGTCCATTAAGGGCATATCCCGCAGCAGGAACAATGCAATGAACATGCGGGTGCAGCGTGAGGTTTTGACCCCAGGAGTGCAACACCGCTACCGCTCCGGTTTCAGTTCCGAAATGCGAGTACCCAAACGAGCGGAGTGTATTCCATGTAGCAGCAAAGAGCAGGTCGTAATACATCCGCCCATTGTGCAGGCAATGGATTCAACTGGTGAGGCACCGTAAACACAATGTGGTAATGCTTTATGGTCAGGGTGTTTTGCATCAGGTCGTCAATCCAGAAAGCCTGTTTGGCAGCCTGACATTTAGGGCAATGCCTGTCGCCGCAACTATTGTAACTGTAGCGTACCACTCCACAGTTTTCGCATGCCTCTTCGTGCCCGCCCAGCGCGGCAGTGCGGCACGAAGCAATCCTGCCCATGACTTTTAGTTGCAGCGGGCTTAGCTTTGTCCGCTCAACCAATTCGGGGATAAACTTATTGACCACATCGGCCAACTCAAACTTTGTCCTCATTTCCCGATGTGCCGGATTTGTCCTTCTTTTTCGTATAGTTGTAAAGCGTGTCGAGCGGGCTGTGGGCCTTTACCACATCACACTGGGCAATGTGCAGGTAGATCATGGTCGTGGTAACGTCGGCATGACCAAGCAATTCTTTTAGCGTGACGATATTCAAGCCTTGTTCCAGAAGATGCGTGGCATAAGAGTGTCGCAGCGAATGCAGGTTAACATCCTTTGTGATGGAAGTTTTTTTCAGGTTTTCGCGCATCACCCACGATAGCCCACGCACGCTGTAACGGCCATCAGGTTCCTTTCCGTTGAACAACCAAATATGCGGGTTTTCAGCCGAAAGGTACTTTTTTAGCCCGACCGCCATGCTGTCGGCCAGCGGGACAATGCGGTCTTTCTTGTATTTGCTTTGTCGGATATGGATGGTTTTCCGCTCAAAGTCAATGTCGGAGATTTTTAGATTAATCACTTCCTGACCGCGCAGTCCGGCCGAGTATATCAAGGACAGTACAACTCTTTGTTTTAGCAGAGTAGGCACGGCAAAAAGCTCTTTCAATTCTGCCTGATTAAGAATCACAGGAAGTTTGGCCTCTTTTTTCAGCGAAGGAAGTGCAATGGCATTTTTGTTCATCCCCAGCAGACGGTAATAATATCGCAAACCGTACACCATGTGTTTAAAACTGCTGCGCGAGGGCGACCGGGGATCACGGGCCAAAGCTGCCAGATATTCGTTGATATCTTCAGGATCTATCTGCTCTGGAAGCTTCCCAAAATGAATGACAAATAGCGCTATGCGCCGGATGTAATTGTCTAATGTACTTTTACTTTGTCCACGCAACGTAACCTGTTGTTCCAATTTGCGAACCACTTTTTCAAACTCAGGAACAAGCACAACAGCCTGCTCAACAATAGTAAAACCCGATTTCTTTCTCATAATCAGAAATTTTTAAAATGAATAATTTCCGAGTATAGAAAGAATCGGGTACTTTTAAAACAGCTATCCGCGAAGGCGGATTTAGTTCAACAAGATATATTCGGAAATAATATTGATAATCGTGATTCATTTGAAAAAGAATTACATGATTTTGATAAAGCTACTTTTGATAAAAGACTAAGTAGATTTAGATACTTTTACAAGTACTTTCCTGAATATAATAATATCATGTTTGGTAGCGATGAATCATATAGGATTTTTAAGGAAGTTCAAAGTTGCTTCATAAATGCCGAATATATTGCAGTAGTAATATTAGCGTTGTCTTTTATTGAACGCAGATTTCAAGAATCGTTAAAAATTTACGGATTTGAAACTGAATCAAAATTTACTCTTAGCAACATTCTTAAGAAGTTTAAAGGAAATTCAGTAATTCCGGATTACTTTATTGACAAAGTTGATGAATTAAGATTAAAAAGGAATCCATTTGTTCACTTGAGAGATGTTATGGACAAAAACAATTTATTTTCACGGAGTACTATGAAATATAAGGATACTGAAACAATTCTTGAAAAAGATGCAAAGGATGCAATATCCCTAATGTTTGAATCACTAAGAATAAGAATTTTATAATAAAAAAATATGACAAAACTACCACAAAGACCACAGAATCATAATATTGAGGAACTTTCTGTAAGATTCTTTAATAACTGTTTGCCTAATAATTGGTATTCACATAAGCCCGATAATGATTACGGTGTTGATTTGATTGTAGACCTATTTGAAGATATTAATGCAACTGGGTTGGAACTTCTAATACAACTAAAGTCAACGGAGAACAGCAATGATTCAGACCATGAAACTCAAACATTAAGGGTGGCGACTTATAACTACTTATGGAGAAAATTACAGGTTGTTTTACTTGTAAAATATGTTGTGCCTGATAACGAAGCATATTGGATTTTGCTTAAAGATGTTCCAAGTCCAAATCAAGACCATGAAACATTTACTGTTCACATTCCAAAAGTGAACAGACTTTCACAAATTAATTGGGAGACAATTAAGGATTATGTACAAGAAGTAACTGATAGGAAATTAGCTGCTCAAAACGCACATGCACAAGAAATGAGAAATAGTGTGACATACATCAAGAAGATTGCTCCGCCAGTAGTAGCTGACGAAGTGCCCCTTTAAATTGCCTGATCCGTATACCGGAAAGTCGCACGTACGGTTCTTAGGGGGCGTAAGCTACCCGGTACAAACATTATAAACATGATTAAATAACATTACATGAGTTATCTAGAGAACCTTGACAGACATGAAGATGAAAAACGGAATTTAGCTTTTCAAACAGTTGTTGGAATAAGAGATGCGTTGAGTTTAGCTGCAAAAAAGCAACAACCACCAACTTATGAACAAGCACTTTCAATTATCAATGACTTGGATCCTGATTTATATAATGATATTTGCAAGCTAATTTCTGCGAAAAACGATAATGATGTTGTAAAGTATTATCGGGAAGAAGCTCATTTACAATCAATAACTCAAAACCGTGCAATTAAACCAGAGGATTTAATTAGTGATGAGATTGATCGTTTAAATGATCTCCAGAAAGAAGCAAAATTACCTAAAGAAGACATGCGTTTTGTTGATAGAAGAATTGGGTCACTGTATTTAGGACTAGAGAATCTGAAACCTAGAAATTTGTCGGAAAATAGAATTTTGAATAGAGACTATTCCAAAATTGACAGATCTAATTATTTTGGAGAGAAATATTTTGAAAATGATTTTTTCATTGACTATGAACTTCCTAATAAAAAGACTTTACGATTGAGACTTTTACATCCTGATTCACCAGAGCATATAACTGGCGCTGATTTGATTTATGAGCAATATGATCGTTTAACAGATAAAGTCCGTTTTATTTTTCTTCAATACAAAACTTGGGATAATGGAGTAATTTATTTTTCACAATATGAGAATTTAAAACCGCAATTAAATAAAATGAAATGTTCCCTTTGCGATAAAGGATTTTGCAACAAACCTGAGAAAATAGAGATAATTGAGAAATTCAGATTCCCATATTGCTGTGGTTTTTTACGACCTACTGATAAACTTCAAACAAGTGACAGCAAGATGGTTTCAAGTGGTTTATATGTTCCAGTTTGTAGTATTCTTGAAATGTCAGAAAATACAAAAAAACTTGAAAAAAGTATACTTAAACGAAATACTCTTAGTCATACACATTTTGAAGAGCTATTCAATCAAAACATAATAGGTTCGAGATGGCTTGATATTGAAGAAGTTGATGATTTTTATAAAGAAAAGGAAATTATACAACATAAAGACAGTATAAAGATTTTTGCTAGAGAATTAATTGAATAACGTGTGGTAATCGAGTAAACTGCCCCGCAAATAATTAGGTGGCAGGGAGAGCCTTTAAAGTGCCTGAGCCGTATGCGGTGAAAGTCGCACTGCCAGTCCCATTTTTCGGGATACGGTTCTTAGAGGGCGTAAGCTATCCGGAGCGGTCATTGTAAAGAGACACAGCAGTAAAGCAGTAAAACAATAAAACGAAGAATATGAGTGTAGCAAATTGGTTTGAGACCTTTAATCAAAATCTAAGAATGTCAACAGACACCGTTGATAACATTTCTTACCGATATAAAAGAATAACAAAACAGTTAAATAAAGATTTTTATCATTCTGAATCAGAAATTTATCATAGTTTGTATGTCGGTTCTTATGGTCGTGGAACTGATATTGTTGTAAGTGACATTGATATGATTTTTCAGCTTCCATATTCCGAATATGTCAAATACGATGCATACATTGGAAACGGTCAATCTTCGTTGCTACAAGCTGTTAAGAATTCCATTGAAAAAACCTATAAGTCAAGTATGAAAGCTGATGGACAAGTAATTATTATAAGTTTTACAGACGGAATAGTTTTTGAATTGGTTCCTGCATTTATTAATGATGATAATTCATATACATTTCCAGACACTAATAACGGTGGTAGTTGGGAGAGAACAAACCCAAAACCCGAAATCGCAGAAATTACTGCAAAAAACATTCTATGGAATAAAAATTTAAAGAAACTTTGCAGAATGGCTCGTGCCTGGAAATATAAGTGGGATGTCCCAATAGGTGGCTTATTAATTGATACATTGGCATACAACTTCATGGCAGACTGCGTGTACAATGACAAATCTTTTCTTTATTATGATTTCATTACACGAGACTTTTTAAAATATCTATCTGAACAAAAATCTGAACAAAGTTATTGGTTAAGTCCTGGTGCACGACAATACGTCTGGAGAAAAGGAAATTTTGAATACAAAGCCAAACAATGTTATAATATAGCGCTCGAAGCAATAGAAAAAGAGAAAGATTACCCTTATACTGCAAAATCTAAATGGAGAGACATATATGGAACAAAATTCCCAAGCTGAGAAAACAGCACAAATGGACATACTCGAATCGCAAATTAGAGAATGCTTAGGTCGAGTAGTTTATTCTCATAAAACACAAGAAAAATGTGCAGACATTGTATTGACCTTGCATAAACGATTAAAGTTATTTCTAATTCTAATTTCTGCGGTTGTAACAACGACTCTTTTAATCAAACTATTTGGGGATCAAGAATGGGCATTAATGTTAGGTGTAGTATTATCTACAATACTTTTTGGCCTAAACACATATATGAAAGATTATGATTTAGGAGAAATATCGCAAAAACATACTAATGCTGCCAATGAACTTTGGGATATACGAGAAACTTATCTTTCTCTATTAACAGACATAAAAGCAAATCAACTCTCAATTAATCAAATAATTAATCAAAGAGATGATCTACAAAAGCGACTTTATAATATTTATTGTGGTTCCCCAAGAACAAATTTTAAAGCATATAAAGAAGCGAGTAAAGCATTAAATATTAATGAAGAGTTAACATTTTCTGACAAAGAAATTGACGCGTTTTTGCCAAAAGAATTAAGGAGAACAGTGTGAAAAAGAAACAACGAACCGCGAACAGCAAAATATCCGCAAGCTAGGTTTTGGTGCTTCGTTGGCAGAAAATTAGTTCTGGACACTCGGTATTAAAAGTGCCTTAGCCGTATGCGGTGAAAGTCGCACTGCCTGTCCCGATTTTTTTATCAGGATACGGTTCTTGGGGAGCGTAAGTTTCCTGTGAGGCTATTAAAAAAGCGTAGCAATTTTAAAACTAAAAACCATATAAAATGAAAAAATCACTAATCTTTCTGTTGTTATTGATTTCGTTATCAGCGAAATGTCAACTATTAAACTCTGATATCCTTTATGACAAAATTGTTTTACTTAGAGATATTAAAGGGGAAATTGCAAATACAGGTACTGGCTTTTTACTTACATCAGAGAATATATATTATCTTGTAACTGCAAAACATGTTGCAGACTCATTGAGAATTGCAACTTCTGAGATAATATTTAGAGATTCTGACCAAACTTCAATTAAATTAAAATTAATTGACTTCCTAGCCAAACCAATAATTAGAGAATTCAATGACAAATCCGATTTCTTTATTCTAAAACTAGAACCATTTGACTCAAAAAGTTTGGAGATACTAAAAAAATCTTCTTTTGACATAAATATCCTTGCAAATAATAGAGAATCAATAGATAGGAGAATAGATGTCCTAGTTATGGGGTATCCAATTTTTGATAGGGAAAATTTTTCACCAATCACTTTTAAATCATATTTATCTAGCTCTCTAATAAATATTAAGTTAGAAAATATGCCTAAATCTTTTCTTTGCTATTTATTAGAAAATCCTAGTATGGCAGGATTTAGTGGAGGTCCAGTATTTGTCGGCGTAAAAGACAGAACAACAATAAGCTTAGATAAAACATTAATTATTGGTATTGTGACAGGTACAACTTATGACAAAACAGGGGGTAAATTTGCGATAATTACTCCAGCTTTTCACTTATTAGATTTAGTCAATATCAAATAAAAAACAACCGTAATAAATAAGACTTCGTATGTTCGGCACAACCCAACATGCTCATGATATATCCTTGAGGGGTTGAAATACATCCTCTGTCTATGATCCAATACAACAACAAAATACCCGCAAGTCGTATACCGTTGCTTAGTTGCCAGTAAATTAACAATTTCAAAAGCAATTCATCGGGAAACTTCCTCAAAAAAACCAAATCACCCCTAACCCCAACACGAAACCACTAAAAAAAACATCACCCACAATAAAAGTTGGCAAACAATAAAATATGCCTAAATTTCGGCTCAGAAATTTCCTATGACCAAAGAAAACCAAATAGAAGAAAGCCTGATCGGTAAGCTAAGCGATCTGAAATACACGTGGCGACCCGATATCCGTGACAGAGATACACTTGAACTTAACTTCCGAAAAAAATTCGAAGCGCTTAACCGCGTCAATTTAACCGATTCGGAATTCAGTCGTTTGCGCGATGAGATTGTAAATGCCGATGTATTTACCGCTTCAAAAAACTTACGCGAACGAAATACTTTTCAACGCGAGGATGGCACGTCACTGCAATACACGCTGGTAAATATAAAAGACTGGTGCAAAAACGAATTTGAAGTAATCAACCAGTTGCGGATAAATACGAATAACAGTCACCACCGTTACGATGTAATTCTGCTGATTAACGGCGTGCCAGTTGTACAAATTGAGCTTAAAGCGCTGGATGTTAGTCCGCGGCGTGCCATGCAACAAATCGTCGATTATAAAAACGTTCCCGGCAACGGATACGCCAATACGCTGTTGTGCTTCATGCAACTTTTCATCGTCAGCAACCGCGCCAATACGTACTATTTTGCAAACAACCAAAATCAGCATTTCAGCTTTAATGCCGACGAACAGTTTTTACCCATTTATCAGTTAGCCAGCGAAGACAACCGGAAAATTACCCATCTGGACAACTTTGCTGAAAAGTTTCTGGCCAAATGCACCCTGGGCGAAATGATCAGCCGTTACATGGTACTTGTGGCCAGCGAACAAAAATTGCTGGTGATGCGCCCGTACCAGATTTATGCAGTAAAAGCGATTGTTGACTGTATTCACCAGAACCGGGGCAATGGTTACATCTGGCATACCACAGGAAGCGGCAAAACCCTGACTTCGTTCAAAGCTTCCACCTTACTAAAAGACAATCCTGACATTGAAAAATGCCTGTTTGTGGTTGACCGTAAGGACCTGGACCGTCAAACCCGCGAAGAGTTTAATAAATTTCAGGAAGGTTGCGTGGAGGAAAATACCAATACCGAAACCCTGGTCAGGCGAATGTTATCCGATGATTATGCCGACAAAGTGATTGTCACCACCATTCAAAAGCTGGGCATAGCGCTCGATCCTACCTATAAGAAAAACTACAAGGAACGGTTGCAGCCGCTTAGCAACAAGCGCGTTGTGTTTATCTTCGACGAATGTCACCGCTCTCAGTTTGGCGAAAACCACAAGGCGATTAAAGAGTTCTTCCCCAACGCGCAGCTCTTTGGATTTACCGGCACGCCTATTTTTGACGACAATGCCACGTACCAAATGATCGAAGGACAGCAGGCATCGTATAAAACCACCGAAGACATCTTTCAGAAACAATTACACGCTTACACCATTACCCACGCCATTGAAGACCGGAATGTGCTGCGTTTTCACATCGACTATTTCAAGGGCGAAGGTAAAGCGATACCCAAACCCGGTGAAGCCATCGCCCAGCAAGCAGTGGTTGAAGCAATACTGACCAAACACGATGCGGCCACTCATTCACGCCGCTTTAATGCTGTTCTGGCGACCTCCTCCATTAACAGCGCCATCGAATATTACAATTTATTCAATGACATTCAGGCCCGGCGACAATCAGAAAATGAGAGCTTCCAGCCGTTAAACATTGCCTGCGTATTTTCTCCACCTGCGGAAGGCAACAAAGATGTACAGCAAATTCAGGAAGACCTGCCACAGGAAAAAGCCGACAACGAACAGGCGCCCGAGGAAAAGAAAAAGGCGCTGAAAGCCATCATTGCCGGTTACAACAAACAGTACAAAACCAACCACAGCATTAACGAATTCGACCTGTATTACCAGGATGTGCAGCAACGCATAAAAGACCAGAAATACACCAATACCGACTACGCGCACGCCAACAAAATTGATTTGATGATTGTAGTGGATATGCTGCTCACGGGTTTCGACTCCAAATACCTGAATACCATGTATGTGGACAAGAATCTCAAATACCACGGGTTAATTCAGGCTTTTTCGCGCACCAACCGCATTTTGAACGACACCAAACCTTATGGCAACATCCTCGATTTCAGGCAGCAACAAGACGCGGTTGACGAAGCAATCGCCTTGTTTTCGGGTGAAGATACCAGCAGGGCCAAAGAAATATGGTTGGTTGACCCGGCGCCTGTGGTGATTGCCAATTATGAAAAAGCGGTGGCTGCCCTCAATATTTTCATGCACGAAAGTGATTTGGTTTGTGAGCCTCAGGCAGTTTACAATCTGAAAGGCGATACAGCCCGAATCGAATTTATCAACCGGTTTAAAGAAGTGCAAAGGCTGAAAACACAGCTCGACCAATACACCGATTTGAGTGAAGGACACAAAGACAAAATTGAACTGCTATTGCCTGAAGACCAATTGCGTTCATTTCGAAGTTCGTACCTTGAAACTGCCAAACGCCTGAAAGCAAGGCAGGACAAAGAGGGGAACGATGCCCCGCCCGATGTGCAACAACTGGATTTTGAATTTGTACTTTTTGCCTCGTCGGTGATCGATTACGACTACATTATGGGGTTGATTGCCAAATACACCCAGAACAAACCATCGAAGCAAAAAATGTCGCGCGAACAGCTCATTAACCTGCTTAGTTCAAGCGCAAACCTGATGGAAGAACGCGACGACATTGTGGCCTACATCAATAATTTACAGACTGGCAAAAGCTTAACTGAAACAGAAATTCACGAAGGCTTTCAAACATTTAAAGCTGAAAAATCGGCCAAAGAACTGGCCGCAACAGCCGAAAAATACGGGATTGAAACGGCTGCACTGCAACGCTTTGTAGATGGTATTATGAGCCGAATGATTTTCGACGGTGAACAATTGAGCGATTTACTGGCGCCCTTAGAGTTGGGCTGGAAAGCCCGGACACAAAAGGAACTGGCCTTGATGGAAGACCTGGTTCCACTATTAAAAAAACTAGCCCAGGGGCGTGAAATTTCAGGATTAACAGCGTATGAATAAAGTGGTCGAATTAAAAAACACAATATGAAGAACGAAAATTTGTGAAAAATGAACAATACGCCCTTAATAACGCAAACTCATCTTGAAAATTGGATTTTCACAATCCGAGGTGTTCAGGTAATGATGGATTATCATTTAGCAGAGTTGTTTAATGTAGAAACGAAAAGGTTAAATGAGCAGGTAAAAAGAAATATGAATCGATTTCCGCTTTCCTTTATGTTTCAGTTAACCACTTCGGAATGGGATACATTGCAGTCGCAAATTGCGACCGCAAAAATAGATGATAATTTGCAGTCGCAATTTGCGACCGCAAAAAGAAGAACCATTCCTTATGTTTTTACTGAGCAAGGAGTAGCAATGTTGTCTGCCGTGCTCAATAGCGACACCGCCATTAAGGTAAGTATTCAAATAATGGATGCTTTTGTAATAATGCGTCAAATTCTATTAGAAAAATCCCTTATCAACCTTAGATTTCACAAAATTGAGTTAAGACAACTCGAAACAGACCAAAAGTTTGAACAGGTATTCAAAGCATTGGAAAGTAAAAATGTTATCCCTAATCAAGGTGTGTTTTTTGACGGACAAGTATTTGATGCTTACGAATTGGCTTCTAGAATAATTCGAACTGCCCAAAAAAGTATTGTGCTGATAGATAACTACATTGATGAAAGTACACTTACACATTTAGCCAAGAAAAACAGCCAGGTAAAAGTGCTTTTGTTATCCAAAACCATCAATAAGCAATTGGCTTTGGATGTTAAAAAAGCAAATGAGCAATATGGTTATTTTGAGATTAAAGAATTTAATAAAAGTCACGACCGTTTTTTAATTATCGATGAGTCAGAAGTATTTCATCTGGGTGCATCACTAAAAGATTTAGGTAAAAAGTGGTTCGCTTTTTCACAATTGAATAAAAATTCGGTGGAAAGCATTTTGAAATCCATAGTCTGAACCTTGATTTATCTGATTAAATGATTACCGTGAAAAACAACAATAATGAGAAAAATCAAAACCATCACATGAATCAAAAAAATCATAACTTGTCCCGACACGTCGGGAGTGCTGGCAATATTCCTAAACTAAGGTTTCCTGAGTTTCAAGATGCGGAGGAGTGGAAGGAAAAACAACTAGAACAAATATGCGAAGTAAATCCATCAATTGAAAAATTGCCTAAACGCTTTGTATATATAGATCTTGAATCGGTTGAGGATGGAGTTTTACTTCAGAAAAAAAATATTACACTTGACGGAGCACCAAGTAGAGCTCAAAGGCTTTTGAAAATAGGAGATGTCATTTTTCAAATGGTTAGGCCGTATCAGAAGAATAATTATTTTTTTCAACCTTTAGATGATTTTGATTATGTTGCTTCGACAGGTTATGCGCAGTTAAGGGCTCATCAATCCAGCATGTACTTATTTCAATATCTTCATCATCAAGGATTTGTTGATAAGGTTTTGGCAAAGTGTACTGGTTCTAGCTATCCTGCAATAAATTCTAGTGATTTGTCAAAAATATTGATAGAAATACCCGATTTTAATGAACAGCAAAAAATCGCCGATTGCCTTTCTTCCATTGATGAGTTAATTACTGCACAAAGCCAAAAAATCGACACACTTAAAACCCATAAAAAAGGCCTGATGCAGCAGTTGTTCCCTGCCGAAGGTGATGCTTCGACAGGCTCAGCACGCGTGCCGAAGTTGAGGTTTGCGGAGTTTCGGGATGATGGGGAGTGGGAAGAAAAAGCACTTGGAAATTTAGGTGAATTTACCGGAGGAGGAACACCAAGCAAAGCCAATGATTCTTTTTGGAAAGGAAGTATCCCTTGGGTTTCTAGTTCCGACATTTTCGAAGATTCAATTCATCAAATAAAAATCAGCAGATTTATTACTGAAGAAGCGTTAAAAGATTCAGCGACAAAATTGGTTCCTGAAAACAGTATCTTAATAGTCTCCCGCGTGGGCGTTGGTAAGTTGGCAATTACAAAGCAACCTGTGTGTACAAGCCAAGATTTTACAAACTTCACTCCAGATAAAGACAATCTGATGTTTTTAGCTTATATTCTGAAATCACATAGTAAAACTCTTCTTAAATATAGTCAAGGAATGGCTATTAAAGGTTTTACAAAAGATGATATTTCAAAGTTGAATCTGTTTATCCCGCACCTTGCTGAACAACAAAAAATTGCCGATTGTCTTTTTTCCCTCGACGAGTTGATTGCTGCACAAAGCCAAAAACTCGATGTGCTGAAAACGCATAAAAAAGGGTTGATGCAGGGGTTGTTTCCTTGTTGGGGCGACCCTGCGTGGTCGTCCAGTAGTAATGGCGACCCTGTGTGGTCGTCCATGTAGTAATGACGATCCTGCGTGGTCGTCCAGTAGTAAGGGCGACCCTGTGTGGTCGTCCAGTAGTAAGGGCGACCCTGTGTGGTCGTCCAGTAGTAATGGCGACCCTGTGTGGTCGTCCAGTAGTAATGGCGACCCTGTGTGGTCGTCCATGTAAAAACAATATGGCAATAACGAATATAAATATCAATGGGGAAAATGTATTGCGGTTAGGCCATGGGCAAAACCGAATTGATTATATTTTGCGATATGCGGTTGTATGGGCGGCCCTGTGTGGCCGTCCAATAATCGATGACGCCGACGCCACCACAACGGATGCCCACGTCCATGATCAGGACGCCCACGTAGGGGCGCCCCTACGTGGGCGTCCTGATCATCGTAACGGATACCCCGATTTCAACGAACGTGGGCGTCCTGATCATCGATAACGGGTATCCCAATTTCAACGAACGTGGGCGTCCAATCATCGCAACGGATATCCCAATTTCAACGAACGTGGGCGTCCCGATATCAATAACGGGTATCCCGATTTCAACGAACGTGGGCGTCCTGATCATCGTAACGGATACCCCGATTTCAACGAACGTGGGCGTCCCAAAAATGACAAAAATGGACGTCCCGTTGCAACAACGAAACAACGAACGTGGACGTACAATGACAACAACAAAACAACGATATGAAACAATACAACAACGAAAATGGCCGTAAAAACATGCGATTGCGCGGATATGATTATTCACGCGAAGGATTGTATTTTTTAACAATTGTTGTACAACACCGTTTGCATTTATATGGCGAAATAGAAAACGGCGAAATGATATTAAACGATGCCGGGCGCATGGTGGAAAAATGGTATTGGGAAATCGAAAATAAATATCCCGACAAACGATGCGACGAAATGGTGGTGATGCCCAATCATTTTCATTGCATCATCGAAAATTTGGAAATGGACGCAATAAAAACGGACGCCCACGTCCCGTTAACCATCACCAATGACGAACGTGGGCGTGCCGATACCAATGAAAAATACGGAATGCACAATATCAAATACGGTGCAACCATTGGCGATGTTATGGATTGGTTTAAAACAATGACCACCAATGAATATATTAGGGGTGTTGCAAGTGCGGCCCTGTGTGGCCGCCCAAACGATTGGCCGCGCTTTGAAGGTAAATTATGGCAACGAAGTTATTACGACCACATCATTCGCAATGAACAGGAATATTTGCGCATTTCGGAATATATAAAAAATAACCCATTGAAATGGAACGACGACAAATTTTACAATAACTGATATACGTTGGGGCAACCCTATGTGGTCGTCAAGTAATGGCGACCCTATGTGGTCGTCCAATAAAAAAAAACAAAACAATGTCCATACAAGATCAAAAACAATTAGGCACCACTCTTTGGGGTATAGCCGACCAACTACGCGGATCGATGAATGCCGACGACTTTCGCGATTACATGCTGTCGTTTCTCTTTTTGCGTTATTTGTCGGATAATTACGAAGCTGCGGCTAAAAAAGAGCTGGGTCCCGACTATCCCAAAGTGAATGACGACGATAAACGCACTCCGTTATCAATCTGGTATAAAGCCAATGCGTTAGATGTTGATGAATTTGAAAAGCAAATGCGCCGCAAAGTGCACTATGTAATAGAACCGGGCCATTTGTGGAGTAGCATTGCCGAGTTGGCACGTACACAAAATGGTGAGTTATTGCATACCCTGCAAAATGGCTTTAAGTACATCGAGAACCAATCGTTTGAAAGCGCTTTCCTGGGCTTGTTTTCCGAAATCAACCTCGATTCGGAAAAGTTGGGTAAAAACTATACCGAGCGCAATGCCAAACTCTGCACCATTATCGCGAAAATAGCAGAAGGTATTGCCCAATTTTCCACCAACATCGATGTATTGGGCGATGCGTACGAATACCTGATCGGTCAGTTTGCAGCAGGTTCAGGAAAAAAAGCCGGTGAGTTTTACACGCCACAGCAGTTGTCAACCATTCTTTCTGCAATTGTTACACTCGACAGCCAGGACCCAAGCGCCGGGAAAAAGATAAAGATCAACAAGTTGCTCGATTTCGCCTGTGGTTCCGGATCGCTCCTGTTGAATGTACGTAAACAATTGGGCGCCCATGGTATCGGCAAAATTTACGGCCAGGAATCAAATATCACTACTTACAACCTGGCCCGCATGAACATGCTGCTGCATGGCGTGAAAGATTCTGAATTTGAAATACACCACGGCGATTCGCTGCTCAACGACTGGACTATCCTGAACGAGATGAATCCCGCCAGGAAGATGGAATTCGATGCGGTGGTGGCCAATCCTCCGTTCAGTTATCGCTGGGATCCTACCGAAGCCCTGGGTCAGGACTTCCGTTTCAAAAGCTACGGTTTGGCTCCTAAATCAGCAGCCGACTTTGCTTTTTTGCTTCACGGCTTTCATTTCCTGGGCAAAGAAGGAACGATGGCGATTATTCTTCCTCACGGGGTTTTGTTCCGGGGCGGAGCCGAGGAGCGTATTCGCACCAAACTATTGAAAGACGGCAACATTGATACGGTGATCGGTTTGCCAGCCAATCTGTTTTTCTCAACCGGCATCCCCGTTTGTATTTTAGTATTGAAGAAGTGTAAAAAGTTCGATGATGTGTTGTTTATAAATGCCAGCGAACACTTCGAAAAAGGCAAACGGCAAAACCGGTTACGCGATGGAGAAGACGGAGAACCGAATGATATCCGCAAAATTGTTGAGACCTACCAGTTCCGGAAACAAGATGATCCACGCTATTCCCGTCGTGTATCGATGGAAGAAATAGAGAAAAACGATTTCAACCTGAATATTTCCCGCTATGTGAGTACAGCCATTTCCGATGAAATAATCGACCTGAAGGTGGTGAATAATGAGTTGATTGCCATTGAAAAGAAAGCCAAAGAAGCAGCAGATAAACACAATCAGTTTTTGAAAGAGCTTGGATTGCCTCCTGTTTTATGATTCTTTAAACCTGACAGGTTTCGAAAAATTTCAATTATGAGTAATGCAAAAATATCCATACGTTTTTTTGACGACCGCGAAGTGCGAGCCGTTTGGGACGAGCAAAACGCCAGGTGGTGGTTTAGTGTGTTGGACATTGTAGCGTTGCTTACCGACCAGGACGATTACGCCAAAACCCGCAACTATTGGAAATATCTTAAAGCCAAATTGAAAAAAGAAAACAGTCAAGTGGTTAGTGCTACTACCCAGTTGAAATTTCTTGCACCGGACGGTAAGAAGCGTTTAGCCGATATGTTGGATTACACTGGTATTATTGCCTTAGGCAAAGAATTTCCGGGCAAAAAGGCAAACCGATTTATTGAATGGTTTACGTACAGCGCGTAAACAAATATGTAGAAATGAACATTGCACACCCTTTTATGGAAGGCAATGGCAGAAGCGCCAGAATATGGTTGGATTTGATACTAAAAAACGCCTTAAAAAATGCGTAGATTGGAGTAAAATAAGCAAGCGGGATTACATGAACGCAATGATGCTAAGTCCAACCAAAAGTAGTGTTCTGAAAACACTTTTGGAAAAAGTGCTCACCACCAAAATAAACGACCGCGAAATGTTTATGAAAGGGATTGACTACTCATATTACTACGAAGAAAATGACTCAAAGTCATCCTTTGTTTTGTGAAAACAATCTTTTGTTGACAAGATTCGACAACAGGAAACCGACCAGAAAAATCACAGTTGTTCCAATTACAATAGTAAGATTTGCATGGAACGGGCTGCGGAAATTCAACCAGCTTCCTTCGGTAAAATACAAAGGCGAAAGGCTCATCCAAAGTATAACCAGCACTCCGCAAATTACCCCGATCATTGCATTGAAATTGGTTGCTTTTCGAGCCAGATAACCCAAAAGGAAAAGACCCAACATTCCTCCGCTGAAAATCGAAGCCAGCATCCACCAGGCATCGAGCGCACTTTTTACACTCATCATGGCCAATGCAACCAGTATGCCCAGCACTCCAAAAATCAACGACGACAAATAAAGCACAGTCATCGATTTCCGCTCGGTTGCCTGCGGATTTACATACCGTTTGTAATAATCAGACAGCACAATGGTTGCCGTTCCGTTTACGCTGGTCGAAATGGTACTCATTCCGGCAGCAAATACTGAAGCAATCAGCAAACCTGTAAGACCAACCGGCAAACCGTTCACGATAAAGAATGGGAATACCTTGTCAGCCTCCGAAATATCGCGCAAATTTTCAGTCAATAACTCCGGACGTGCAGTATAGTAAGCGAACAACGCAGTTCCGATAAAAAAGAACAGCAACGAAACCGGCACATACAACAATGAACCGAACAAAGCTGATTTCTGGGCATCACGCAGGGTTTTGGTAGTCATATAGCGCTGCACATAGTTTTGGTCGATGCCGAAATTCTGAAGGTTGATGAATAGTCCGTAAATCAGCATCACCCAGAAAGTTGATTCAGAAATACTGGCACCAAAGCTTCCCAGGCTGAATTTGTTGCTGGCTTTTGCAATTTCGATTATTTGTCCGGGTCCTTCAGGCATAGAAAATAGTAGCACTCCGGCACAAACCAGGGCGCCGCCAATCAGGATAATCCCCTGTATGGCATCCGTCCAGACAACTGCCTTGATGCCGCCCAACATGGAATAGAGTATCACAGAAAGTCCGGTTGCCAGAATAATCAGGCTGATATCCCATCCAAACAAAGCGTTCAGCGGAAGAGCCATCAGAAAAAGAATTGAACCGGTACGCATTAACTGGGTCAGGATATAACACAACGAAGCATAGGTGCGCGCCCAGGGACCAAATCGCATTTCAAGATAGGTGTATGCCGAAATACTGTTGATGCTCCGGTACAAAGGCACGAAAAACCGTACAGCAAAATACGATGCAACCGGAATGGAAAGACTGAAAACAAACGCGTTCCAATTTGA
>Ga0351946_1005_pt1 | contig 28668 bp, 14 predicted proteins | sample BONcelT113001F15_FD_206832 | JGI IMG/M metagenome (GOLD analysis project Ga0351946, IMG submission 206832) | Enriched cells from coal bed in the Powder River Basin, Montana, United States - BONCAT cells T11 rep3 HSBNCT.T11.300.1.F15 ...
CAAACCGGATTCGCTCACTGACAGCCGGTACTGAAATGCATTATCTCCAGAATTGGATTTCATCAATACAGGCCCGAATGCCGCTCCAACCTCGCTCCATCCATAGATATATATCCAGGCGACCTGGGTTAATTCATTAGACGGTGATTGCAATCCGGGCGAATCAGGAATGGAGATATAGGAAGAAAAACCATTGAACTCATAAGCCGAACTATCATTATTAAACCGGTCGGTAGTCATCACTGCATCATACACAATTCCATGATTATTGTTGCCGCTTTCATCGTTGGCATTTTTGTTAAAAGGATAAAAGGCAATGAGTGAAGCATCCTGATTTACCTGAGCACTCAAACAGCAGAAATTCAGGACTAATACAAGATTCAGTGTAAACCTTTTCATAACGCCCTCCTTTTTTTGTTGATTTTTGACATTTTTACATTTGGCTCAGGACACATCTCTGTGATCCTGAAAGCAAAAAAACTGATTTCAAAAACAGTCCGATTTACACACTGAAATATATCTCAGGTGTAACTGTATATCTGATAAAATTAAACAGAGTCAAACAAGGAAAAAGTTAACTGGCAGGTTGGGTAGTCAAAAAGTTTACAGGAAATTTTTTGCAAGGAGGGCGAGTGTTGTGAATTCCGAAGAAACTTACTTAACGCAGATTTCAATCAAAAAATCTGCGAAACCATAGGAACAATTTATATTTTCCATAAGCCAAACTTCCGCTATTCAAAAAAGAGGTATAAATTTAAGAAATTCCAACATAAATGTCAAATTTCTTACAACAATTATTTAGTGAATCTCAAACAGAATCAAAATCCATGGCAATGAAAAATTAACTTACTTTGCCACAAATATTACTGATCAAAAGACTTTACCCCATGAGCCCTGTCCTGATTGCCGGAGTTATCATTGTAAACCTTGCTCTTATCGCATATTCGGTTGCCATCCTTACCGAACAACGAAAAAAAACAGTTAATGGATTTGTATTGACTTTTCTTACAGCCGGTGTTATTCTTGATATAACAGCAACCGTCTGCATGATCATCGGTTCCTCAAATTCATTTATTACATTTCATGGAATTATAGGTTATCTGGCTCTGGCTGCAATGCTGATTGATGCTGTTTTGCTCTGGAAACTATGGCTTATAAAAAAGGAGGCAAGCCCGGTAAGCAAAAAGCTGCATTTATATTCGCGATATGCTTACGCATGGTGGGTTATTGCTTACATCACCGGAGCATTGATTGTTGCATTGGGCTCATAATAGTCACGGGGTGACTTACACCCCGGCACTATTTCGAACCTGAACTTTAAGTATTATCATTTGTTTGTTGAGCACCCGGATTCACACTCAATTCCTGCGACTTATGATAGCCGAACACAATTTCCAACGAAAGCAGCAGCTTTATCTTGTTTTATCTGCTGTTTTTCTTACCAATGCGCTGGTAGCTGAGTTTGCCGGTGTAAAGATTTTCTCTCTCGAGAAATTACTTGGACTGATGCCGGCTCAATTGCCTTTCTTTGGCGGTCAGAAACTCGACCTTAACCTGAGTGTGGGTGTGGTCATCTGGCCGTTGGTTTTTCTAGTTTCCGACATTATCAACGAGTATTTTGGCCGCGAAGGAGTCAGGAAAATAAGTTTTATAACCGCTGGAATGATTGCCTGGGCTTTTGTTATTGTGCTGGCTGGTACCGAAGTCCCTCCCGCTGATTTCTGGCTCGGACTCAACAACACCGATCCTGCCGGAAATTCATTCGACATCAATTACGCTTACACCAGCATCTTCAGGGCAGGAATGGGTATTATTGTTGGTTCTTTGGCAGCGTTTCTTGTCAGTCAGCTTATTGATGCTTATGCCTTTCATTATCTCAAGAAACTCACCGGCAGCAAAAAACTATGGCTTCGGGCAACCGGCTCCACAGTAATATCGCAGCTGATCGACAGCTTTGTTATTCTGTTTATTGCTTTTTACCTTCTCGGAAACTGGAGTATGGATCAGGTGTTACAAGTAGGATTGATACAATATACCTACAAAGTGACACTTGCCATTTTACTTACACCAATTATCTATCTGGCGCATTGGGTAATAGACGGGTATTTGGGACGGAAACCAAACCACCCTCTTTAATGCCTCCTATTCGCTGTCTGTCAAGCTATCTTTGGTGAACTTTGAATATTTTAGACCTTTGTAAGCAGCCGCAAGAAATAACAGAATTCCCATGCCTTCTCCTAAAGGAGCATTTCCCCCAACCGGACCATTGCTTCCTGAGCCGGATGGATCAGGTGGTGGCGGTGGTGGCGGACCTTGAGAGATGGCATTAATGCTTAAAAGCAGGAAACCGAGAACCAGTATTACTTTATTTAACTTTTTCATGTTTATTATTTTTTTACAACAAAAACAAAGTTTTTTTAATAAATCAGGAGATCTCCCGATTCATAATTTCTAATTTATTATCAATTTCCCGGTAAAAGTTATTAAAGAACCTGAGACGCGAAGAATATAAACGCCCTTTACTTTGGGAGCAGGCACTTTAATCTGCCCATGCAGAACCTCAGTAAAATTATGCAACAGCCGTCCTGTTGCATCGTAAAGAGAGATTAAAGCTTTTGACTGTTGCATGTCTGGAATATCAACAAAAATGAATTCGTCATGCACGTAGATGCTACCTCCCGAAACTCCGATATCTTCTGTTCCAATAGTAGCATCATCAAAAATCAGCTGAAAACGATTTTCAGCAATCCCTTCGAAATGGCTAAAGGTATAAACCGGATTTGTTCGTAAATCTATGGTAGTGCTTAGGAAATTATCCTCAAGGTAAATACTTGTACTTTCAGGGAATGATTCTATTGCACTTGCTGTAAAAGTAACTTCAGCATCAACATTCAAAGAAAAGTTTAAAGGAATTGTTGTCTTTTCTTCTAAAGGAGGCATTGCATTAATGCTTAACTTTTTATATTCAGAATTTAAACAATATAACTGCGGAGCTTCATCAGAACCAAACATTTTATCAACATCCGCGTTGTCGGCTCCCCTGCTCCATCCATCTTTGAATGCGACAATAATTTCATCCTGAAGATTATTTGCGATTGCATTTAAGCGCAATAAGCCTGAATTCTCAACATTGTTTTTAAGAAAATTCCGGGGATAATGAACCCTGCTATTATTTGCAATGATTAATGATGGGTTTGAGTTGACTGCCCTTACAAAAAATGATTGCCCTGACGAAATGTATTTCGAAATACCGACTGTTCCGATACCTGTTTCAGTGCCGAATGCACCATAATTACTTGATTCAGAATTCCATATCCAGAATGCATCTGCAAGGTTACTTTTCGCGGCCAATGTCCAGTCAATTGCCGATGGAAATGGATTGGGAACCAGATTAAAACCATGATCAGAATCTGTAAAACTCAATTCGGGGCTTATACTGCCGTTTCGCATTGGCCCCACAAAATTATAGGTAATAGATTCTTCAGGATAATATATCATATATCCTCTGTTTACATTAAGAGGGGTATTGATTGGCGTCCCCAAAGGATTCCATAAACCGTTTGTACCTTGATTTTCAATGAAATCATACAAATATGACCCCATAAACAATCCGCTGACCGGATTTGCACTTTGCGATAAAGGCACGCTGACCAGATGATATTTATAGATACTCAGATTATTGCTGCCAGTAATTTCCCTTTGGATGGTTCCGGGCACATCGTTGGAATTATGAATCAACGATCCTCCACTTTCAATAATCAGGCCGGTGGGTATATCATTAGTCAACGTTCCTGATACGCTGAGCCACTTATCTGGTGAAATAGTCAGAACTGCATTATTTTTAATTAGGAGATTCTTTGCATTTGCAGTGACCTCATTGTCAGCCGTTATTGCGGCTGATCCATCCCAGACAGTGGTACTTAGATTTTCGTTCCAATTGATGGTTCCAGTTAAGATTTGCGACCATCCGACAGAAGCCGAATAAAATCTTCCAGTGTAATCCTGAAGAAAATCCTTTGAATCATAAGAATTAGGGTTAGAATAATTCACATATGTAGAGGGTGCAGAAATATACTGTTGATTTCCATTCATAGCGCTTTCAATAAAATCTATACCTGCAAGAGCATCTCCGGTAAGATCAGAAAGTCTGGCACGTATCACTACCATATCCATCCAATCTACATGATCTATCAATGCAAAATCAGTTGAATTCGGGCCGTTTGATGCAACAGACACATCTCCTGTAAGTGCAATATTGTAAACTTTTGGGGAGCCAGAAATACTCCTGGATAGGGTATATTTACCATTGTCAGATGAATTAATTCCGGCAAATACACCTTGTCGAATTACCTGCCATTCGGTGGCAGATGTACTACTAAAGGCAGAATTATTGAAATTCAGTATCACCTGACCTGCCCATAAATATGTATTCGCCACATCAGATTTCACCTGAACAGTAAACTGAAGATAGTTTTGACCTGACAAAGGCACCAGACTCGGATTTGCGAATCTAAAATGCAATTGCTGGGCATACTGCTCACCTGAAAGCAACAGCATTACCAAAAGGATTGTTACGTTTTTCATGTGTTTATTTTTTAACAGTTAGAAACTTTAAAATTTTACTCCAGGCACTTGTGACTTATAAATAATCCTTTTTTGTCCTGACAGAGGATTGGAAACTCCAAAATTGGTTGCCCATTTTGAAAAGTCGATGACATAAACATCACCATTCATATCAACATCAGAAGAAGAATACACATTGGTAATGCCAAAATCAATGGCCCATTTTGTGAAATCTGTTACGTATATTGAACCGTCGGCATTGGCATCACCACACACCATTCCGTAAACGCCCGTTTCAATTTGTTTGTAGCCGGAGCCTCCTCCATAAGCCTGGCTTAATGAAGTACTGAAATTAAAACTGTAAATGCCCTCAGAAAGCGGCATCTCGGCTGCACTCATTATATCAAGGTGGTTGCGGTGCTGAATAACTACAAAAAGGTTACCGGTAATGTTAAGATTGTCAAACTGTGGCAAGCCCAATCCATCCAGATCGACGATACTTCCATCAGCTTTCAGAAATAATGCTTTCGGCCAACCTGCCAAGGGTGTAAGTGCAACCTCTGGCGTAGCTGCTTCGCGCAATTCCACAAGTACCCAATCAACCACCCCGACTGGAATTGAACTGACTTCCTCTGCCCCATTGTAGTTATATGGAGCAAAATTGTATGGTTGAGCAAGGGGAATAATTTGTGGATTAGCATTTAACATATTGTGCATTAATCCATTACCAATATACGCCCCTTCAAGAAAGACCTTAATGTCCAAAGAAGCAATTGAGCCTGTAATTGAATATTCGTCCGCACCGATATCGGGTGCCGTCAATGAGCGGAGTTCGCCATCTATGTCTGTGGTTACATCAATGCATGGTGTGCCCATATTGTCAAGAATCGGACTTGCGGTATGCAGGTCGGTAGCCGAAGTAAATTCAGGATCAACGGAAAAGGAATTAACATCAAACCCGGTAGCAGAACTCCATGATGCAAGAGTTCCCAGGTCGTTATTGGCAAGAATTGCAAGCCAGGGGCCTGTGGTTCTCAGGTTGTTGAAATTCCAGTTGGTAAACAAGCCACGGGCTAAAGCATTTTCGCTGTAAATCATGCTGTAACCACCAAGGCTGTTGTTCGCCACATTGTTGAGGAATGTGTTGTTAAGCGAGGCAGATCCTGCCTGACAGTCGAACAGCAGGGCAGTTGAGAACGCCCCGGCTTCACCATACAGATTGATGCTGTTGTGATGAATCCCGGTATTGTCAAATCTATAGAGATAGAGGCCGTAAACAAGCGATTGCTGGCCACCCAGTGAAATGAAATTATTGGCAATGATTCCGGCTTCCGGTGAATCAATATTCATGTCCATTAAAAGCATTCCCCTGATAATAATATCATTGCCACTCAACAGGATTTGATTTGCCTCAATCTGAAATCCGTTGCTGATATTGAGAAAATAGAATCCGTAAAGTTCGTAGTCAGCCGGCGAATATTGCGCAATTATATTGCCGTTCACAGTCGGATTGCTAACCTTATCAAGCATGATCCCTCCCGTTAGAAAACCAGAACACTGATTGTTGGAAATCACCGGGTTTTGAATCGGGCTTTGCTGCGTGCTACCGTAAAGTTTGATGGATAATTCCCCATAGAGAATCTCATTATTGCTGATTACCAATTCGTTAATTGATGTGTTTCCTGAATGTATCGCGATATTATCTCCGTTGCGGAACGACGCATCCGTGTTTGCGGTTATCAAATTTGAATTGATGGTAATGTGGTTGCATCCGTCGCCTATTTCAATTACCCTGCCATAGGTTGACTGGAAGTTGGAAAAACCGGCTGTGCTCAGATGCAGGTTTTCAAATCTGAGGTAGGAGCTGTTGTTAAGCCGCAGGGTATAGTTTTCGGTTTCCGAGGGCGTTCCCCTGATCTCGGCCCGGGTGCTGAAAGCCGGATCGGTGCGGAAGGTAATGGTGCGATTGGCTGATGTTCCGTTTATCTGATTCAATACAATTTTTTCCTGATACAGGACCGGCTTCAAATGGAAGAACACATTGTCAGATATCCCACGGGTATGAAGGGCTGCTACAACAGAATTCAGATCCGGGAATTCGGCGCCAGGCCCCACATTATAAACGCCGAATAGTGCATTTGTATAGTTAAAGGGAAGTTCGTTCCAGACAACATAATCATCGAATGGGTTGGAGTCGCAATTTGCATTGTCCCATGAGGTGTAACAGGCGACGTACCATGTTTCGCCGTAGTTGGAGCCGAAGCCCTCTATGTCAACCAGATCAGTTGTGAATTCATAGTCGTACCAGTCTCCGGCTCCAAGTGCCGGTATATCTATTGTGCCCAGAAAACATTCCGGACTTCCGTCGGGTAAATTAAGCTCTAGTGCCAGTGCTATCTGACCCGGGTTTGTCCGGGCATAAGGCCCTTCGTTGATAATGCGACCTGTTATATCCAGTGTGGTGCCATGGAAATAAGCTGTTCTGTATCCGGGACTATCAATGTAATTTCCGCAACCATCGGCCAGCCCGACTGCTGAACCGCTATTACCGGCTCGTGTACCTGAACTGTTGATAGCGCCGGTTACATAGTAGTTGTAGTATTGGCCTTGAACTGCTGTGAGATTCTCATAAGCGTAGTTCATTGTATTGCTCCAGGAAGTCAGGTTAGTGACAGTTGCAGGGTTTTCGACAGGGCTTCTGCTTACCCTGTAATAGGTAGCTCCCGGTGCTGCTTCCCAGTTAATTACTACTTTGTTTGGGTAAATGCCGTGGCTTGCAGTTACCACGGGAGCTTCAATCCGGCGGTAACCTCGGTTGAAGGCTGAAAAATCGCTGACCACCGCAAGCGTATCATTGCCGGCTGCTTTTACATAGTAGTAGTACAACTCGCCCGGTATTCCTGAAGTATCTGAAAAGATGTTGCCATTTAACCAAAAACTTACAGGAATGGCATCTACCGGAGGGTCGGTTGTACTCCGGAACACCCTGGACCATGGACTGCCTGCCGGCCTGGTCCAGGTAATAAGTGTGTAACCGGTATAATTACCATCAGAGGCTGTGACCGAAGATGGAGGGACAAAATTGCGGAAACCGCTGTCTTTTGGTCCGAATCCGGTCGCATTCGTTCCGCTTGAATTGTTGGCTGCTTTGATCCAGTAATTATATACAATTCCTGTGGTTGCAGTCATATCTTCAAAAGAAGTGCCGGTTTGCCAACCTGAAATATTGGCAGCATTTAGCGGGTGGGTAAGCGTGCTGCGAAATACGGCATAATGAGTTGCGGCAGGGACTGAATTCCAGCTCACAGCCACCCTGTTGGTGTAAGTTCCATCTGTAGCACTGGCGGTAGGGGCAGTGGTAAATGTTTTCCAGCCGGTATCACCATCGCTTAGTTCTGAAGCCCTGTTTCCTGCTACATTTAAGGCAGCCTTCACATAGTAGGTATAAGTTATTCCGGTTTCTACATTAACATCATCGAAACTATAATTGCCGAGGAAAGGGAGCCAGCCTGGTCCTGAAATCACTTCCAGTAATCCACCGTCGAATGAACTGTATATCTGGTAATAATCGGCACCCGGAGCCGGATCCCAGGTGATGGTGACACGGTCGGAATACAAGCCGTCGCTTGCCTGCACATTGGCGGGTGGTTCAAGCTTTCTCCAGCCGGTATTGTAAGCGCTTAGTGCGGATGAGCGGCTGCCGTCGGGATAGCGCGATGACCTGACCCAATAATAATAGGTTTTACCGCTTGTGCCGGTATAATCATCGAAAGAAGTGGTGGTTTGCCATACTTCGGGGCTTATTCTCCCGGGATAAAGTACTATATTGGTGGTGCTCCGGAATACTGCAAAGTATAAAGGCTCACCGGTGTTGTTTTCCCACGTAATGGTAGTTCTGTCGAAGTAGGTTCCATCGGAGGCCTGAACATTCACCGGTGCTGCCGGGTTGGCGGGGATGGTGACCATATTCGGGGAAACCCACTGGTTATTGGCTTCATTGGTTTCGATGATTTCGTTCTGATGATCTACAAGCATACCGACATAATAGGTGCCCACAGGTATTTCCGGTTGAATAAGGGCAACGTTTGTCGAAGGCAACTGGGCCTGGGCCAGAATACCAGGCGCCATCTGTGGTAATGTGGCGGTTCCTATCAGGTAATCAAAGGTGTTGAAGGCATCATCGGGGGAGAGGTAGTAGCCAACCTCACATCCATTGATGGTAACCTGTGATTCTGTATTCAGAATCCCGTTATTACAGCTTACCATTGTTCCGTTGACACTTGCTGTGCCATTGGAAGCGATCAGGTCTGGTTTGTATGAAGGCAGAACTGTTGTTTTCCAGAATCCACGACCAAAAGTTGCTGCGAAAAGTTGAGGTGGATTGGTTGAGTAATTGATTACCAGGTCCCTAACTTGAGTAAGAGGTAGGCCGGTCTTAAAAGGTACCCAACCAGTCATTGTCGTGTCCCGGTAATATACGCCGGCAGTGGTGCCAACGTACAGGCCTTCGGCACTTCCGTTCATAAATGCGAGTGACTTCATACCCAAATTTGGCAGATCCGCAGTAATATTAATCCAGGAAGCTCCCCGGTTTAGCGATTTATAAACCTTATTTCCAGATACCATATAAACAATTTCGGGATCAGTAGGATGAGATTCGAATCTAACCCCCCATCCCTGCTCTGGATTTACTAGCTGTGTCCATGAGGGATTTGCATCATAGGCGTTGCTGGTCCTGAATATCTTACACTGATTAGTAAATACATAAACAATATCTCGATTGGCCCTCGATTGTTCTATGAATTCTATGGCTGCATCAGGTCCGAAATTGCCATTTGAGAGTTTTTGCCAATTTACATTTCCAGCATTGGTTGTTTTGATATTGCTGCTTCTCCATAAATCCTTCATGCCAGCAAACATGATATCGGGATTGAAATAGTCAATAAGAAATGCAGTCTGGAAAGCTCCCTCCTGATTAATTCCATTGATATTATACCCAGCAATACTTGTAAAAGAACTGTTTGCAAGCCCACCATTGGTTGACCTCGCAATGTGTCCTTTCTGACTGCTGCCGTAAACATAATTTGCATTGGTGGGGTCAAACTTGCAGGTAATCCCGTCACCTCCTATTGAATTATAGTATGCACTGCCATTTGTTACTCGTGTTGATCCATCCTGATTGCCAATTATGATGTGGTTCGGGTTTTGGGCTGCAACATCCATCCTGTAGATTTCTGTAATATTGAGCCCGCTGACCGATCTCACATAATTCTGACCGTTGTCGGAGTACCAGATACCGTCGTCATTTCCGATAAATAAACGGTGGGTAACGGGATGAAACTCAAATGTGTGCTGATCATCAGCATAAACATCCTGCTGGTTTACCCAGGTGAGGCCTCCATTAACTGATTTATAAAAGTTGACCATTCCAGCATACATGATGTTTTCATTCAAAGGATCAATGATTACATCCAGGTTATACCCTCCCTGTCTTTCATTCTCTAACCCAGTTACATTAACAAGTGTAAACGACTCGCCTGAATTCGTTGAAACATAGAAACGATGAAAATAAGAATCTTTGGAGCACAGCATTATAAGCTTATCGGGGTTTGAAGCCGTAACACCCAGAGCAATACGATGCGAGGAAGTAGTTAATTTTAATTCCCAGTCTGTTCCAAAATTGGTTGATTTATAGTAATTGCTACCGCTGACAGCGTAAACGGTGAGGGGATCCCCGGGTTTTTGCTCAACATCCCACAGGAAGGCAGCAAGCCTTTTATACCAGGTGTCCCCGCCATCATAAGACTTGTATATCCCATAATTACCGGCAATTATCATAATATTCGGATTGTCAGGATGGAAATAAATCTTATGGATTACTTTGTCGTGATAATTAGATATTGGTTTAGGTGTCCAGGTTAGCCCGCCGTCAACCGATTTGTAGATCCCGATTCCCCTTGTTGTCTCAGAGTCGCGATCACCGGTGCCGATAAAAATAACATTCGGATTGTTCGGATGCACAGCAATGGCTGATACGCCGAGTGCTGATATGTTATCGGTATTCATCCCCTGATAGCTAATACCTCCATTGTCAGAGACCCAAAGTCCTCCGAGTGGCGCTCCGACATAGACCTTCTGTGTGTTATGGGGGCTGAAACCAATGGCAGTTGTTCGGCCGGCTATGGTATTGTCGGGTCCTCCATAGATCCAGGTCCCGGTTATTGTCTGGCTGTTATTTTGCTGGTTGAACTGCATGGCATTGTTCAGGTCTTCTTCCGGAAGCCTGAGGGATCCATCCGGATTCAGATAAGCTTCCTGGTGAATGAGCCAGCGGGCAATCTGCTTGTATCCGGAACCTTTAACTTTTGGCTTGTCAGACCAATATTCTTTAAATTCCTTTTCAAATGCCGCATATTTAAATTGCGGGTCATTTATTTTTGCCTGCCAGTAATCAAGGCTTCCCGTTTTTGCTGGAACCGGAGCATATTCTGCATCCTGAGCAATGCAAACAGAAGTACCTGAAAAAATCGCCAAAGCGATAATTAATTTGATTAATGATTTCATAGCATAAGGGTATAAAAGTGTGTTGTTAAGGTGCAAGCCGATTAAAGTGAATTATCCCGGAAAATATCGAATTCTTTATATTCCCCATTGTAGTTGAATGAGTTCTTGTAGTGTATTTTAGTTTGTTCTTTTACGTTTACTTTGATCCATTCGATGAATTCAAAAATTTTTGATTCTTCCCCTTCAGCTTGAATTTTCACTTCATGGTTATAATCCATACGTCCGGTAATGCCAAACTGGTAAGCTGCTTTCATGCAGGCAAACCCAAACCCGTCATTGGCTCGTTGTCTGGTAAAACTTATATCAGAATGGATCATCATTCAAAAGCATTTTTTTTCTTCAGTAAAGGTAGAATGCTGACTTGGCTGATAACAAATTTCCAGGTAAGACAAATGGTAGGACAGGGTTAAAATATTTTTATCAGATGCAGTAATTTGGTTGGAAATCCACTATAAATCCTTACAGCGGTAATGGTTATAGATAAGTCTATTTATTGCATGAGGTTTAATCCATTTGATCTGATGAATTAGTTTATTGCATCAGAGATATTAAAGTTAAATATTTTTTTTGGATTTTCCTTAGGAAGGCATTATTCACGAAAGGGTTGTTTGCTTTCTGGATATCGACATAATCAGCGAAGATTGCTTCATTAAATCATACATGAATATCAATCAATAATTCCGGGGGGCGACAGTATAAGACAATTCCAATTGGTCTGGATTCGCAATATTTGCTCAAAAGCCAGAAGCTGAATTGCATGGCAGGGGAATTAAAAAAAATTACTGCCCGAAGGGATAAACTCAATGAGGTTTATTATAAACTTCAGAACATTAAGCTATCTTATATCCAGGAATATGTTTTCTTTCTTAAAGATAGTTGCAGGAATAAAGACAGGGTTTAATTACCCGGCCTCCATAAGTATAATTCCAAAGGAGAATAAACCACAGGAAACTATTCGCAATGTTCCGGAAAAGCAAAAATGACTATTTTACCGATGTGAGAAATAGGGTTAAATCAGCTTCCGGCTCCAAATTCAACTTTTTACGCAATCGCTGTCTGGCTTTATTGGTGGCATCAATAGAAACATTCATCAAGCCTGCAATTTCTCTGGAACTGAGATTTATTAGCAAATAAGCCGAAAGTCTTATATCATGATCGGTCAATTGTGGATAGTTTTGATTCAACCGGTCGAAAAACCCGGGATAAATGTCTTCAAATGTTGTTCTGAACTTATACCAATCCTGATCTATATCTGTGTTTGAATTGATAAGGTGAACTACTTCACTTATTATTTGAGTATTATGATTCTGTTTTAGTTTATCCTTGATCTCGCTTAGGATTTCATTTCTGTTAATCAAACAAAGTGTTGATGATGCCAGATCAGCATTTTTTAATTTGATTTCTGTCTGATATTTCTCCCTTTCGAGCCTGTTTATTTGTTGTTCAGCAAATATACGATCCTCAAGCAATCTGTTTTCAGAAGCTTTCCTCTCTATTTCCATGACAGATAGTTTCTTTTCTTGCTCCAGGAGCAATTTATTTTGGGTCAGACTTCGTGCTTTTACTTTATAAAGAAAGAAAATCAAAATCAAAACAACAAATAGCCCTGCTATTACTACGACTGCCAGTCTGTAATTTCTTTGCTTCAATTCATTATCGCGAATAAGTAACATGTTCTCCTGTTCTTTCTTTTCTGTTTCATAAAGCACATGAAAATTGGCTAGTTGCTTATAACTTTCCCCATCAAATATTGAATCTTTTGAGATTGAATAGAATTTAAAGTAGTCCAATGCTTTTTTAAATTCACCCTTTTCTTCAGCCAATTCATAGAGGTTCTTATAATTTTGTGCCATATGATGCTGAGATTTGCTGTCAATAGCCATGCCTAAACTTTCAAGGTAGTAGCGCTCGGCCACCGAAGGCTGAACTTTCTTTCGATAAATGTCGCCTAAATGAGATAGTGTAATTATTTGCGATTCCCTGATATCTGCATTTTTAAAAATAATTAACGCTTCCTGATTAAGCTGCAATGCTTTGTCAAATTCTCCCATGGCTGAAAGAACAATTGCAATCTCGTTCTTTCGAACCCCGATTTTTATTGTCTGATGGCTTTCTGTATCAATTTCCAATGCTTTGCTTAGATAGTTAAGAGCCTTTTTATAATCGCCCAGATAATACCACTCCATACCAATATTGCTATATCTGATGGCTCTACTACCTTGAATAGTGGTATAGTTTAGTGCATCTTCATAAAAAATGAGAGCCTCGTAGTGTTTTCTCCAACGACTGTAAACCATACCTATGTTGTTGAGTGAGATTGATATAGCTACTGAGTCGCCTGCCCTCCTGTCAAGCTCAAGGGTTTTTGTCATATATTCTATCGCTTTATTGTATTGACCTAAATAGAAATAGCTGTTGCCAAGATTGTTAAGATTATCAGCGGTTTCCATGGCCCGATTAAACCTTTGATTTAACTTAAGAGCGGCTTTATCAAGCTCTATTGCTTTTTCATGAAGTCCGAGCTGATTATAACAATATGCAATGTCGCTGATCCTATCAATATAAAAGCCACTTGTATCACTAACAACCAATAAATCAGCTTCTGCAGATTTTTTATAAAATACCAGTGATTTTGCATAATCATTCTTGTAATAATAGGCATCTGCCATATTTTTATAAGCCTTACTGATTGCTTTATAATTTTTATCTGAAATTGCATCATTAATGATCAAATTACTCAAAAACAAAGTGGTATCCGGATTAATTTCTGCATAAGACTCACTCATCCTAAGCACGGAATCTATTCTCTGGTTTTTAGCATTCGACCTGAAATTATCCAGAAAGAATAACTTATCAGATTGACCGTAAATAACTCCGGTTAATAGAAAAATTAATAAAATCTGAGTAAAAAATCTTGCTGCTTCTCTCATATTGATATAAAAGTAAATAAATAGTAGTTTTTGTGTTTTTAACTCTCAGCGTTTAATAAAAAATTAACCTTGCAGCAATTTGCCGGTGCTTAATTCTCTTTAATAGAATTAAATAAATCTACAATTGTTTTTTAATTGCTGCATTCTATCCACTAAAAGCCTGAAGTTGTTTTAACCAGAACAAATATAAATAAATTATAACATTTATCAAATTTGAGACAGGATGGGTATTATTTCTTAATACCTCCTTGAAATCCTGAAGAAATGCTCAAGAATTAAACTACATACCCTCTCAATGATAAAATTCTCAGCCTTAAAACACCTTCTTTAGAATTAAAAACTTATATGGTTCCATATTCATCTGGGTTCCAAGGGTAACTGCAGATTCAGTAACAACTTCCACCCATTGGGTGCTTCTCAGTTCCTGTGGGATGGTATAATTTATGGAGACATTCCTTAAATTGGCTATGATAACAACCTCATCTCCGTTTAATTCTTTCTTAAAACAGGCAACATCACTATGCTGGTAAATTTTATTCTGGCCTTTTCGGGCTGTTGGTGAATCAGCATAAAACTGTAACATTTTTTTGTAAGTCAGCAACATCTCAGGATTATTGCTCCAATTGATTACAGAATTTGAGAAAAACGGAATATTCGCCGCAGTTCCCACTTCCTGGCTCCCGTAAATTAACGGAACACCACCTGTAAAAATCGTTACTGCTGATGCTGCCAAAGCGCCGTCAATTCCATTAAAAAGGCTTATCGGCGTAGCATCCCAGGCAGATTCATCGTGGTTTGTTGTAAAGCGCACCCAATGCTTCCCGGCAGGAACACTGGCATACTCATTTGTGTTTGCAGTAAAAATGCGGCTTACCGGCTGACCCGCAAAAACCTCCTTAATGGCTCCGTAAAAATGCCAGCCAAAATTGAGGTCAAAACCAGCATTGAAATGATCATTACGGGCACCTTCGGCAAAAAAGACAAATTCTCTGCCTTCGATAGATCTCACGGAATCAATGGCCTGCTTCCAGAAATCAAAAGGAACACCATCGGCATAATCGCATCTGAAACCATCAACATTTGCCTCGTAAACCCAGTATTTCATAGCGTCAATCATGGCTTCACGCATTTTCTGATTACTAAAATTCAGGTCGGCCACATCCAGCCAGTTCGTTCCTGCCGGATGAATGATGTTTCCATTCCCGTCCTGCGAGTACCAGCTTTTATTGCTTATCCAATCGTTATCCCAGGAGGTATGATTGGCAACCCAGTCCATCATCACAGCCATTCCTCTGGCGTGAGCACCATCGGTTAAAGCCCTCAGATCATTGAGTGTACCGTACTCTTCACTCACCGCTTTGTAATCCTGAACGGAGTAAGGAGAATTAACAGAATTTACCTGTCCTACAGGATGAATAGGCATCAGCCACAGCACATTAACCTGCAAATCAGCCAGTTCATCCAATCTCTCAATTACGCCCTGCAGATCGCCTGATGAGCTGAAAGCCCGAAGATTCACTTCATACAATACGATATCTTCTGTTTCAGGAATTCCGGTAAATGGCGTTCCATATTGCTGATAAGTTGAGTCCTCAACAGGGGGAGCCGGTGGATTCGGATTCTCCTTTTCCTTCTTACATGAAATTGAAAACAGCAGCGAGAATGCGATAAATATGTGGAGGGTTGTTCTGTTCATTTTGTTTGTTTCTTTTGAAAATGCCATAAGAACACATGGCAGAAGTGCTCATTTCGATAGCAAGCTCACGTAATTTCTGCCCGCCTTTTTATCTCCACAAAAATAATCTTTTAAATCATAGTGTTTCAATTTGCAATATAGGAACAGCTTCCGGCGAAAGAGATATCCCGAGCAAAATTACCCATCCGGTCTTTCAAATTGCCCGATTTCATTGTCTTGCAAGCTTTCATCCTTCGTCACAGAATTGTCTATCTTTGCAAAAAACAGCATTTATGGCCCGCAAAAGCCGGAAACAAGACGACATCATCCGCGAATCGCACGAGAGGAGTAAAAAGTTCGGGGTCACCCATGACCAGGAGTTCCCTAACCTGATGCTATCTGAGGAAGAAAAGGCGATTCTGCTAAGCGAGAATCAAAGCCTTATAGAAGTTGCCGGACCATTTATGGAGATGCTTTACAATTTTGTGGAAGGCTCTGGTTTTATCATTGTACTTACCGATAAAAACGGCTGCATCCTCAGCGTTTCGGGTGATAAAGAACCTGTGGAAGCTGCCATGAGCATGAATATGGTGGTCGGCGCATTTATGAATGAGAAAAGCATTGGCACCAATGCAATGGGCACAGCGTTGAGCGAAAATACCCCTGTTCAGGTTTCGGCTTCGGAGCATTTCATGACTGCCTACCACCGCTGGACATGTTCTGCAGCGCCAATTCATGATGAAGATGACAACATAGCCGGAACCCTGAACCTTACCGGAAGCCGAGAGCTTGTTCACCCGCACACTCTCGGGCTTGTGGTTGCATCGGTTTCAGCCATCGAAAATCAGCTCAGAAACCTCAGAATTGAACACCGCCTCAAAGAATCGGTTCTGTTTATCAATCATGTGATGGATTCTCTTTCACTTGCCGTGATGTCGGTTGATGAAAACGGACGGATAACTTCAGCCAACAAAATGGCACACAAACTTCTGAAACATCCAAATGAAAAACTGCCCGGCACATCAGCTGTGGATTACCTTCCCGATTACCGCAAACTTTTGTCAATCGTCAATGAACACAGAATCGTACTTGATGAAGACACACAACTGAAGACAGCAAACGGCTTCGAATCTTTCAGCCTGAACGCATACCCGATTACATTGGCAGACGGTAGAATTGAAGGTATGGTTGTTAGTTTCAGAGAGATGAAGCGCGTTTATAAAACCGTAAACAAATACACCGGAATGCATGCCCGCTACACGTTTGAAGATCTGATCGGTGAAAGCGATGAGATGAAACGCGTTACAGAATATGCCAAAGCGGTTTCTGACAGCCCTTCAACGGTTTTGATTACCGGCGAAAGCGGCACCGGCAAAGAAGTTATTGCACAGTCGATTCATAATCACAGTTCAAGGGCTGATAACGGATTTGTAGCACTGAATTGCGGCGCCATCCCGCCTTCGCTTATCGAAAGTGAATTGTTTGGCTACGACGAAGGGGCTTTTACCGGTGCATTCAAAGGTGGCCGTCCGGGAAAATTTGAGCTTGCAAATGGCGGTACGCTCTTTCTGGATGAAATTGGTGAAATGCCAACCGATATGCAGGTTAAGCTGCTCAGGGCTTTGCAGGAAGGAACCATTATGCGGGTTGGCGGAGGCAAACAGATATCTGTTGATGTGCGGATTATTGCTGCAACCAATAAAAATCTGAAAACAGAAATCGAAAACGGAAATTTCAGAAGCGATCTTTTTTACAGGCTTAGTGTGATACCCATTCATGTGCCTGCTTTGCGCGAAAGGCAGGAAGATATACCTCTGCTGATCAGCTACTTCCTGAATCTTAAATCGGTTAAACTCAAAAGAATTGTACCCGAAATCAGCAAAGGGCTCTTTATAAAACTATCGGGTTACCACTGGCCCGGAAACATCAGAGAACTGGAAAACTTTATTGAAAAGTATGTTAACCTTGGCGGCGATCTATCGTTCGATCCTGAAACTTTCGCAAATGATGCCATTCAGGAAAAACAACAAACTACAAATTCCGGCAATCTCAACAAAACAGTTGTCAGCCTCGCCGAAACTGAAAAACAAGCCATTATCAGCGCACTTCAATTTACAAACAGGAACATCAGTCACACAGCAAAAGCTTTGTCAATCAGCAGAAATGCATTGTATGAGAAAATGAAAAGGCATGGGATTGAATAGATACCCGGGGTAAATTCGTCATAACTTCTTCGATATCGCTACCAATAACAGATTGTACGTTTTATCCTTCGACTCCGCTCAGGATGACTTCGTATTTAATTGAATATTAATGTATTAAAGATAATCAATGCTGACCTAACACGAATGTCACACTGAGCGGAGTCGAAGTGTTTAAACGCTTGATCTAACTGTCATCTCGACATTATGCTCATTTTTTTTTTGAGTTTCAACTCAGGCTGAATACCGATACTAAAACGTGAAAAAACAGCTTTCGGGCATGAATTTTCTCATTTTCACACTTTTAACCACTCAGAGAATTACTGAATATTAATGCATCCAAAATACCCGGATTGATTTATATCATTGATTTACATCACATTAGCCGGTATTTAGAAAAATTATAAATTACCTTCAAAATGCCTCTATCACAACCGGAATATCTACTTTTAGCCCACAAAATATACAATACATGCGAGTTTCAAGAATTCCCGTTACACAAAAGGTTGTCATCAGTGAAATGCCTGACCTCAGCCTGTTAGACCCGCTCATCAGGAAATACAAAGGACGCAAGGGCAATATGATCCCGCTTCTGCAAGGAGCTCAGAACATTTACGGATACATTCCCAAGGAAGCATTTGAGAAGCTTTCTCAGGATACCGGACTCAGCCTCAGCGAGATGTATGGCGTAGCTACTTTCTATGCACAGTTCAGAATGAATCCGGTGGGCAAGCACATCATCAAGGTGTGCCATGGCACTGCCTGCCATGTACAAAATGCCAATTCAATTACCGATGCCATTCAGGATGCACTGAAAATAAAAGACACCGAAACTACCGAAGACAGGCTTTTCACGCTGGAATCGGTTGCTTGTCTTGGCTGTTGCTCCCTGGCTCCGGTTATGATGATTGGCGATGATACATATGGCAAACTCACCGGAAAGGCCGCTGTAAAAATCATCAAGGAAATCCGGATAAGGGAAAGCCAGAATGATGAGAAATAAAACACAGGGATTAACATTGCTTTACATCAGAATATATGAGTAAAACACAGGTAATAGTAGGGCTGGGCAGTTGTGGCGTTGCTGCAGGAGCCGGCAAAACCTACGAAAAGATCAAAGCATTGCAGGAAGCCGAAAATTTGGATTTCATGCTGAAGAAAACCAGCTGTGTAGGTATGTGTTTCTGTGAACCACTGGTTGAAATAGTGGACAGCAGCGGAACCTACCTCTATGGCGGGATTGATGAAAATAAAGTCTTTGACATCATCAACAAACACGTTGTTCAGGGAAGTCCCGTAAAAGAATATCTGGTTCATACCGATCTTTTTAAAACTCCTGAAAATGAATTTCTTGATGATCAGGTAAAAATCGTGCTTCGCAATTGCGGACACATGGATCCTGAAAGTATTGAGGAATATGAAGCCCGACAGGGATATGCTGCACTTCGGCAAATTGCAGGAGAAAAAATCAGTTCCGAAACTGTTATCCAGAAAATCCTTGATTCGGGGATCCGCGGCCGCGGTGGCGGAGGTTTCCCGACAGGAATGAAATGGCGGTTTGCAGCCAACAATCCTTCGGATGAGAAATTTATCATCTGCAATGCCGATGAAGGCGATCCCGGCGCATTTATGGATCGCTCGGTGCTTGAGGGCGACCCGCATTCCGTGCTCGAAGGCATGATAATCGGTGCCTACGCGATCGGCGCCACCGACGGAGTGATTTATTGCCGTGCTGAATATCCGCTGGCCATCAAGCGCCTCAACATCGCCATTGATCAGGCAAGAGAAAACCAATATCTTGGTAAAAACATCCTTGGAATCGAAAATTTCAACTTCGACATTCACATCAAGGAAGGAGCCGGCGCTTTTGTTTGTGGTGAAGAAACCGCACTGATTGCTTCGGTGGAAGGCGAACGCGGAATGCCTCGCAAACGCCCGCCTTTTCCGGCTGCTTCAGGACTTTGGCGCAAACCTACCAACATCAACAATGTTGAAACCTTCGCCAATATCCCCTGGATTATTATCAACGGCCCCGAAGCTTACGCAAAATACGGAACTGAAAAAAGTAAAGGAACCAAAGTTTTTGCCCTTGCCGGAAAAATAAAACGTTCAGGTTTGGTTGAAGTGCCGATGGGAATCACCATACGCGACGTGATTTTTAAACTCGGCGGCGGCATTCAGGACGACAAAAAATTCAAAGCTGTTCAGATGGGTGGTCCATCGGGCGGTTGCATTCCTGAGTATCTGGCCGATACCATTGTGGATTACGATTCAGTGAACGCAACCGGCGCCATTATGGGTTCCGGCGGTATGGTTGTGATGGACGAAACCACCTGCATGATTGATGTGGCGAAGTTTTTCCTTGATTTCACACAAAAAGAAAGTTGCGGAAAGTGCACATTCTGCCGCATTGGCACAAAACGCATGCTCGAAATCCTGATCAGGATTACCGAAGGCGAAGGACGCGATGGCGACATTGAACTGCTCGAAGAACTTGCTTATCAGATTAAAGATACATCGCTTTGCGGGCTCGGGCAAACGGCGCCAAATCCTGTGCTTACCACCATCCGCTATTTCCGCGATGAATATGAAGCGCATATTTATCACAAAAAGTGTCCGGCCAAAGTCTGCAAGAAACTGCTCACCTACGAAGTTGACACAGAAAAATGCACCGGATGCACTGTTTGCGCCAAAAACTGCCCGACCAATGCCATCGACGGCGATCGCAAACAAATACATTTTATCAGGCAGGAAGATTGTATCCGCTGCGGCGAATGCTATTCGAGGTGCAAGTTTGATGCAATCAAATTATTCTGAGCCAGATTATTACCAACCCAAAGTCAAAGAAATCCGATGAAGAATAAATTAAATATTATCCTGAACGATCAGATTGCCAAAGGTTTCGAAGGCGAAACGATTCTGGAAGTTGCGCGGCGACATGGACTCGAAATTCCTACATTGTGCGACGATCCACGTTTAGAACCGTTTACTTCCTGTTATGTCTGCGTTGTTGAAGTTGAAGGAATGCGTGGACTGCAGCCATCATGCTCAACCAAAATCGCTGAAGGGATGAAGATTCAGACCCACAGCGAAAAAGCCATGAAATCGCGTAAAACCGCGCTTGAGCTTATGCTGAGCAATCATTACGCCGATTGCATTGGCCCGTGCAAACAAACCTGTCCGGCCGGAGTTGATGTTCAGGGATATATTTCGCTGATTGAAAAGGGTTTATACAATGATGCCGTTGCTGTAATCAAGGAAACCAACCCGCTGCCAGCCATTTGCGGCAGAGTTTGCGTTCGTCCCTGCGAAGTTGCCTGTCGCCGTAATCTTCTGGATGAAGGTGCCGCCGTCGGCATTGATTACCTGAAACGCTTCGCATCGGATTACGACCTTGACTCACCCACCAAATTCAGGCCGCACATTAAACCAGATACCGGAAAGAAAGTAGCAGTGATTGGCGCCGGTCCCGGTGGATTGTCTGCCGCATTTTTCCTTAGAAAAGAAGGTCATGCTGTGGATATTTTCGAGGCCAGTCCCGCTGCCGGCGGATGGCTCAGGTATGGCATTCCTGAATATCGCCTGCCCAACGATTTGTTGCAACGCGAAGTTGACAACATTACCGAAATGGGTGTAAACATCCATTACAACCAACGCCTGGGTGAAACCATCAGCTACAAAAACCTGAGGGCAGAATACAATGCAAGTGTGCTCGCCATCGGTTCTCAAAAAGGAACCTCCATTGGTTGCGAAGGTGATGATGCCGATGGCGTTTTTGCCGGAACTGATTTTCTGAAAGCACTGGAGCTCAACAAAACAGACAAACCTGATTTTTCAGGAAAAACGGTTGTTGTGGTCGGTGGCGGAAATACTGCCATGGATTGCTGCCGCACATCGCGCCGCCTGGGTGCTGAAAAAGTGATAGTCATATATCGCCGCACCGAAAAGGAAATGCCTGCCAATCCCATCGAAATTCACGAATCGAAGCTCGAAGGTGTGGAATATATGTTCCTTACGCTGCCGCTAAAAGTGAAAAAGAATGAGCACGGGCATATCAAAGGAATGATTTGCATGCGCATGGAACTTGGTGAGCCCGATGCTTCCGGCAGGCGCAGGCCGGTTCCGGTTCCTGACAGCGAATTTGAAATTGATGTTGACATTGCCCTTGCCGCTATCGGGCAAAAAACCGATGTGCATTTTCTCAATGACATCAATTCCAACGAAACCGATGGCCAGCTGGTTGTAAATAAATGGGGCGATCTGGATGCAGACAAAAACACGCTGCAAACCGGAATTCCTTCGATGTTCGCTGCCGGTGATGGTGTTACTGGTCCTGCAACGTTGATTCAGGCCATTGCTCAGGCCAAAGTTGCAGCATTGAGTTGTCATCAATTCCTTACAAATCAGCCAATTAAACCGGCTATAAAAGAGTTTATCAGCAAAAAAGACAATTTCAGGGAGCAAAAACCCACTGACCTTGAGGGAAAATTTGCCAGTCAGCTGCGAAAGGAAATGCCGGTACTGGATCCTGAAAAGCGGTTCAATTTTAATGAAGTTGAGTTGGGTTATGCCAATGAAGAAGTTGCAAAAACCGAAGCAGCGCGCTGTCTCGAATGTGGATGCACGGCTTACTTTGATTGTGATCTGAAAAAATATTCGACCGAGTACGGTGCCGAACAAAAACACTTTGAGGGCGAGCACCATGAATATGATGTTGACTTCAGGCATCCGTATATCGAGATCGACAACAACAAATGTATTCTTTGCGCCCGTTGTGTAAGAATCTGTCGTGAAGTTGTCGGAGCCAATGCACTTGGTCTTGTAAACCGCGGTTACGATACATTTGTAGCGCCCAGCATGGGCAATTCGCTGAGCGATACAAAATGCGAATCGTGCGGACTTTGCCTTTCAACCTGTCCGACAGGTGCGCTTACCGAAAACAAACTATTCAAACCAGGGCCGATTGTAACCGAAAGTTTCCAGACCATATGCAACTATTGCTCAGTGGGTTGCAATCTCGAAATTCACCACCGCAATGGTTTTGTGATGGAAGTTAAAGGTGCTGAAGGGCTGATAAATGACGATGGGAACATCTGCCGTTACGGGAAATTCGGATATCAATACCTGAATGACAAGAGCAGGATCACTAGTCCGATGCTCAAGAAAAACGGCAAACATGAACCCATCAGCTGGGAAGAAGCATTAGCTATCCTTGACAAAGAAATCAAAACATCAAAACCTGAGGAAATTTCATTTTTTGCAGGAGCCAGGCTAACCAACGAAGAGCAATTTCTTGTTCAGAAACTTGCAAGAGCAGGCGCCAAAACCAACAATATCGGCAGTTTCCATTATCTGGGAAGAGGCAGCAATTACACCAAATTATCGAAAGCCAATCTGCCGTTTCCTGAGCTTACCGAATCGAGCCGCGTTATTCTGTTGGGCGCTGAAGTCAGCCGCGACAATGCCGTGGCCGGTTTTATGATCTGGAACAATCAGAAAATGAAAGGCATTCCTGTTGAGCTTATCACCACTTTGAGTGAAAGTTCGTCAGAACACAAAGCCGACAGAATCATCAGGATAAAATCCTACTATCATTTTGTGAAAGCTGTAAATCATTACCTGCTGTCGCATAAACTTGAGAATGGTTTATTTATCCGTGATCTGATCGATAACTTCGGCGAATACAAAGATCAGGTGCTCAGCGAATCATTCGATGAACTGGTAAAAGCTTCAGGCGTTGACCGCGAGGAAACCATTATTCAGTTTGCCATTGATTACAACAACGAAAAAGCTGCGGTCATTGCCTTCTCTGAAAAGGAACTTTCGGGCCGTACCTGTGCTGAAATCTTCAATCTGGCCTGCATTACCGGCAAACACGGCAAAACTGGCGCAGGACTTATGCTGCTGAAAGAAAAGAACAACAGCCACGGCTTACACGACATGGGTGTAATGACAAATCTCGGCCCAGGTGCTTGTGACTGGCAGGATCCGATTCTCAGGCAAACCTTCGAGCACATCTGGAATTGTGGCGAACTGCCCGCATGGCAAGGCTGCACCCTTCATCACATGCGCGATGGCAATTACAAAAAATTGTTTGTTTTCGGTGAAGATCCGGTGGGTTGTGCCATTCGACCGGAAGAAGTGAAATTATGGTTTGAAAATTCAGGATTCACTATGGTTCAGGATTATTTTATGACCGAAACCGCGAAGATGGCCGATCTGGTTATGCCAGCCTCACTTCCCTGGGAAACTGGCGGAACATATACAAATTCGCAAAAGGTGATTCAAAAGGTTGATAAAATCAAGACTTCGCCACTCAAATTCGATGCATGGCAGCAAACCAACATAATTCTTTCAGGCCTGGGACTGGGTTCAATTGAAAGCGTGGATGATGTGATGTTCGAAATAGCTTCGCTCCTGCCCAAGTATTGCACCAGCAGTAAACTTCAGTTCAGAATTACCTTTGAAGACAACTATAATCCGATGTTTCTGCATGGCTGCGATATCGTAAATAAAAGATTTGACGAGGAGTTCGAATCGGCTTTTTAAAAAACCAAAACCTTCCGGTGACTCAAAATCCCGGAAGGATTCATTTTCATTCCTGAAGGCTAATTTAAAGCCTGATGAATTTCCCGGAAACCACAGCATTGTTTTCATACCGGAGTCTGAAAATATAGACTCCGCTGCGGAATATTTTCTCTGTCAGCAGAAAGCGCCGGTTATTGAAGCTGAACTCTGAAACCAGACTTCCTGAAATGTCAAAAACCTGAGCGACTCCGTTTCGTGCCGGTGGATTTGCAATAAGCAACTCCACTTCATTTCCAGTGGATAGCAGAGAATAACCTTCGTCGCCGACAGCAATATATTCCACTTGTAAATTGGTGGTAAAACCAGTGTTTCCCAGCTCGAGGCGATAAATATTGCTGGCATAGGACAGCGGAGTACTATCGGTAAAAGTATAGGTAAATGCAACTTCCGGACTACCGCAAATGCCGGGAATCTCACCTATCTCAGTAAAAATCATTCCATCCTGAGAACGTTCGATCCGGGTGCCTTCGCAAAGACTTCCGCTGCGGAATGTCCAGCGCAGAAATACACTTTCTCCCTGCTGAAATCCTGAGAAATCCTGAAGCAGGGGATGCGATTGCGCCCATGCGAGGAATGGAAGTATCATTAAGAAAATGGAAGAAAAAAGTATCTTGTTCAAAAGTTTCATGTGGCACTGCAATTGGGTTGAGTTTACAATATTAACACCAAATGATAGGACATGTTTAATATGGCACAACCCGTTAATAAAAACAGAAGTTTACCAAACTTCTGATTTTCCCTGCCTGTCAGTTCGAATACTTGTGAAAACAATTGATCAGATTACTTTTTCTTTTTGAAAAGCTTTTTCAGGAAAGAGTCTTCTTTAGGCTTTCTCTTTTCTCTACCTTCCGGAGTCTGCCTGTCAGACTTCTGATCGTTCTTCCTTTCAAACAATCTGTCAAAAAATCCTATGATACCCTTCTGGTGGTAAGGATCACATTGCATAAAAGTGTACACATCAGCAGAAAACCCAAAAGGGGTAAGATATTGTCTTTTCAGCTCAGCATCTTTTTCAATTCCGCTGATAACCTGAGCGACAATCGGCAAAGCCAGCGATGATCCGGATCCTTTTGCACTGAAAAAATGAACATCAGGCGTGCGGGCTCCCACCCATGTTCCAACCACCAGATCAGGCGTATAGGCAATAAACCATGCATCGGAATAATTCTGTGCAGTTCCGGTTTTCCCGGCAACTTCGGCACGGATTCCATATTGACTGCGCATTTTTGACCCCGTTCCCTGGTTGATAACCTGTTGCAGAATAGCAGTAATCTGCTGACTTGTCTCTTTGCTGAAAACTCTGGCTGAAGCGGCTGAATTATTAACATACAACAGATTGCCCTGTGCATCTGTAATTTTTTCAATCATTACCAGATCGTTAACATCTCCCTGATTCGCAAAAGCACCATAAGCCCTTACTATCTCAAAAAGAGATAAATCCAGCGTGCCGATTGCTATGGATGGGGCATCATCAACTATATTCGGGAAGTCCAGTTTATTGCAGGTATTGATGATGCTTTCTCTGCCTGCTTTAAAGTATAAATCTATCGTTGGAAGATTCATTGAATGGGCAAGAGCATACCATAAAGCCACTGAGCTGTCGGGCGTTGAGGAATGATCTGCATTCTTTGGTTCCCAACCTTCGTACTGAGGATAACTTTTCACCTCATTTTCGAGATATTCACAAGCCTCAATACCTGATTCAATTGCAGTTGCATACACAAAAGGCTTAAAAGCCGAAGCAATTTGCCGATGCGACAGAACCATATCAAAAGGGAGGGTTCTATAATGATTGCCACCTATCCAGGAGATTACCGCACCGTTTTTCGGATTGGTGATCAACACCGCAGCATTCAGCATACTGTAATAATGCCAGAGACTATCAAGCCTGCTTATGTTTTTTGACTGAAAACCTTCCCATTCAAAAACCTCCATATCTCTTTTCTGCTTATCCTGATCAAATGTGGCCGACTGACTCCTCTGTTTGTCATACCATTGTTTCTTAAATTTCCGGCTGTCGAGTTCCTTATCGAGCAATTTCTGCATATTCTTCATATGGATTTTCACCGCAGAATCAGCCATTCTCTGAATCTTCATATCAAGGGTAGTGTAAACCCTGAGCCCATCTTTATTCAGGCTATATTCCTTCCCACTGCTGACTCTCAAATCTTCAAGCAGTTCCAGCGCTTTCTTTCTGACCTGATAAACGAAATAACCTGCAGGAGAATTTATGCTGATGTTTGCATAGTCGAGTATCAAAGGCAGTTTTTTCAGGCTATCGGCAATATCGGGCAATAAAAACTGCTGATCTTCCATCAGCCGTAAGACCAGGTTTCGCCGTGCGATTGCATTTTCAGGATTTCTCTTCGGATTAAAATGGGTACTGGCTTTCAGTGAACCAATCAGCACAGCCGATTCCTCAGTATTCAATTCACGGGCTGACTTATTAAAATACCGCCGGGCCGCAGTTTCAACACCATATACATCTTCGCCGAAAGGCACTGAATTGAGGTAAAGTAATATGATTTCTTCCTTGGTATAAACCTTCTCAATACGTGCAGCGAGGATTATTTCTCTGACTTTATTGACGGGTGTGGTCAAAAATCCATATGTACTCCGACCATAGAGATTCTTGATTAACTGCTGAGTAAGGGTACTGCCGCCGCCTTTGTTGTTTCCAAACAAAATACTTTTAAAGAAAACGCGGAAATAACTTTTCAGATCATAACCACGATGCGTAAAAAATCGCTTATCCTCCGTTGCAATTAAGGCATATTTAAGATGCTCAGGAATTTCGCCAAGACTAATATTGGTTCGATTCTCCGCAAAAAACTTTCCAATTATGATATCATCAGCTGAATAAACCAACGAAGCCTCCTCATTTCTGATCTCCGCCAATGCAGTTTTATCGGGCAATGCACCGAAAATTCCAAAATAAACCATTAAGAAAAACAATACAGCCATCAGCAAAACTGAAGATATTAGCAGAGCCAGATATTTTAGCGCTTTTTTTAAAAGACGAAGATTTTTAATCTGCATGTATTCAGGAATTTTAAACCGATGAGAGTTCTACAAAGTTAGTTCAATAACGTTGCCAGTTAGGTAAAATTATGGCTGAATTGGTAAAGCACTAATATACAATCATATATAGAATAGAATTGCTCTTATATAAGTGTCATAGCAGATAATTGCTTTCAATAACAATGCATGAAACGGTATTGCCGAATCATTGATTGATTAATAGGAAAATAATCACCATTGTCCGGGAAAATCGAAAAATTTTTGCCACTAAACGATGCACTGAGCTTGTCGAAGTGTCTCCAAGACTCCAAATTACACCAAATGAATAAATTACATTGGTGATTTTTGGTGATTTAGTGCTTTGGTGGCAAATTTAATAAAGTAAGGTGCCATTCTGCAACTTATGTCAAAGAGCAACAATATCAGTCATTTGCAATAATATTCGAATCTTTCTCCGGACAACAATGGAAAATAATCATGAAAAGGAGGAAAAACCTGTCCAAAAGCCCGTTTAATGCCGGAAAACACCCCGCAAAATATCCATTGCCTGATTCAGCATTTCGTCTGTAAAATCAAGATGCGTGACAAAGCGGATGGACTGCTTGTCGAACGCAATTGCTCTGAAACCAGACTCAGCAATACGACTCACCACTTGGGCGGCGGTAAGCGGAGCTGCCACCCTGAAAATGACAATGTTTGTATCAACCGGCATAACTTTTTCAACCCAACTCAGTTCTGACAGCATATCGCCCAGTAATTTTGCCCTTCTGTGATCTTCTTTTAATCTTTCCACATGAAAATCAAGTGCATAAATTCCGGCTGCCGCCAGATAACCGGCCTGACGCATTCCTCCGCCAAAAACTTTTCGCACACGGCGTGCCTTTCTGATAAACTCATTATCGCCAAGCAGTAATGAGCCCACCGGAGCGCCAAGTCCTTTGGATAAACAAACCGAAATACTGTCAAACATTGCTCCGCAATCTTCGGGAGATTGTCCAGTAACAGCCAGCGCATTGAAAATCCGCGCGCCATCAAGGTGATACTTCAGTCCGTTTTTGCGGCACACCTCCCCTATTTCTGCAAGCACGTTATTGCTATAAACCGCTCCTCCACCTTTGTTCATGGT
>Ga0351946_1007_pt1 | contig 26952 bp, 14 predicted proteins | sample BONcelT113001F15_FD_206832 | JGI IMG/M metagenome (GOLD analysis project Ga0351946, IMG submission 206832) | Enriched cells from coal bed in the Powder River Basin, Montana, United States - BONCAT cells T11 rep3 HSBNCT.T11.300.1.F15 ...
ACATTCTGGGCAATTCTAATCTTCATTGGGAATCTACAACCGGATTAAATGGAGGTATTGATTTTTCACTTTTAGATGCGCGTATCAGTGGTTCAATTGAAGCCTATCAAACCAGTACAAGTGGTTTGTTACTAAGACGTCAGATTCCCCAGATAACTGGCTATTCATCCACATGGGCTAATATTGGGAAAGTGGAAAATGTAGGTCTTGACATTTCGCTTAAGACAGCAAATATCTCAACAGACGACTTTAAGTGGTCAACAAATTGGAATTTCAGCACTTTCCGTAACAAGATTGTTGATTTATATGGCGATAAGAAAAGCGACATTGGAAACAGATGGTTTATTGGCGAGTCACTTGGAGCAATTTATGATTATAAGATGATTGGTGTATGGCAGGAAAGTGAAGCGACTGAAGCTGCTAAGTTTAGTGCTAGACCTGGATATCTTAAATTTGAAGATGTGAATCCCGATGGTAAAATTGATGCCAATGACAGAGTTATACAGGGTTCAAATCAACCTAAATGGACTGGTGGAATTACCAACTCATTCGATTATAAAAACATTCATTTGAGTATCTTTATCCAGACATTCCAGGGTTCGCTTAAAAATGATGTCGATTTAAGCTATGCGGATGAAGCAGGTCGCAGAAATACACCAGCTGAAGTAGGATATTGGACTGCTGAAAACAAAAGCAACACACGTCCTTCTCTGGCTTATAACAATACTTATGGATATGGATATCCTCGCGATAACAGTTATACACGTATCAAAGATGTGACTTTAAGTTATAATTTTTCTCAGGCATTACTGCAAAGAACATTCTTGAAGAGCCTCACCATCTATACCAGCGGAAGGAACCTTTATACATTTACCAATTGGATCGGATGGGATCCTGAAGATAATTATCTACCCAGAGGTACTACCCAAAACAATGGAACATTAACCTGGACCAATAACTATCCAAGTGTTAGATCTATTGTATTTGGATTAAATGTTACTCTTAAGTAATGAACTTATTAAAACAAAAGGAAAATGAAAAAAATATTTTATACCATCATTTGTTTGTGCCTCATATCTCAAACATTTATCTCATGCAACGACTCTTTCCTAAACGAAAAGAATTTATCATCCTATGCTCCATCTTCCCTGGCTGACTCTCTTGGATTCCAGGCATCTCTGGGTGGTTTATTTACGCAAATGAGCTATTGGGAAACTTACACTGACAATCAAGGGTGGCTTAGTGTATGGCAAGTGGGGACTGATGTTGCCTATGCTACTCCAAATCAACAGGGTATTGAAATTCCATATTATAATTATGACTTATTGATTTCAACTGACGGTGCAGCCGCTTATACCTGGAGATGGTCATACCAAATGATTAATAATGCCAATAACATTATTTATACCATCGAGAATAGTACAGTACAAGGTTTATCTCAAGCCGGGAAGAAAAAGGTTGCTGCTGAAGCCAAATTCTTCAGGGCTTATGCTTATAATATTCTGGCAACCTTGTATGGTGGAGTTCCACTTATTACTGAGCCTGTATCTTCAGCAAAAACTGATTTTATACGCGCTTCGTTGACTGATGTTAACACATTGATTGAATCTGATTTGGTTGATGCTGCTACATACCTGCCTGCAATTGATAAGGCTGTTAATCAGGCAAGGGCAAATCAGGCCATGGCACAACAATTATTGGCTGAGGTATATCTCAGGATAGGACAACCAGCCAAAGCCGAAACACAATGTTTAAATATTATCAATAGTGGTAAATTCAGTTTGGTACAAAGCAGGTATGGTGTGAAAAAATCACTGGCAGGTGATCCTTTTTCAGATATGTTTTTTCTTGGCAATCAAAGGAGAAATCAAGGCAATACCGAAGCTATTTGGGTACTTCAACAGGAACAGACTACAGTCGTAGGTAATACTACCGGAGCGGCTCAGCACCGCAGGGTTTGGGGAGCAGCATATTATAATATTGCTGGTCTTTCAATTTCTGATTCATTAGGTGGCAGGGCCATTGCAAGGTTGCGCTTAAACAACTGGGTGCTATATAAACTGTACGATAAAACAGACATGCGCAATTCACGTTTTAATATTCGTCGTAAATACATTTATAATAATCCCGCCGCCATTTATGCTGATAGATACGGGAAAGTTGTACCCTATACAGGAGCTGACACCATCTATAAAATTTGTCCAAGCACCACCAAATGGGGACAGTTTGATCCTAAAGATGAATTTGGTTATGCCATGCTTAAAGATTTTATCAAAATGCGTTTGGGCGAAACATACCTATTACTGGCTGAAGCACAATTTAAACAAGCCAAATTGAATGAAGCTGCTGCATCAATCAATGTATTACGAAACAGAGCTCATGCACCTTTAATCTCGGCTGCTAAGGTAACTTTGAATTCTATTCTGGACGAAAGAGCCCGTGAATTGGTTGGTGAAGAAAACAGAAGAATGACCTTAATGCGTACTGGTATGTTGGAAAAAAGAGCGCTGCGTTTGAATCAGGATATAAACTGCCCGAAACCAATTGTTGGTTTGGATAGTGTCAACATCAAAAAACCATTGCTTCCAATTCCTCAAACTGAAATTGATTTAAACAAGGATGCAACACTGGAACAAAATCCAGGATATAATTAGTTGGTATAATTTTTTCGAATTTGAGAACAGGGACATCTTTTGAAAAGATTGTCCCTGTTTTTTTTCAGGAGGTGGTGTATTTGATCAGAAAAAACTATTTTTAAATTGAATTGGCCTTCGAAGTAACAGTAACAATCGATCATTTTTATTAATCCATCAGTTATTAATTAAACCAACAAGCAATGAGACAACTATTAAAAACCATTCAGGCAAACGGTTCTTTTTTTTTCCTGATTTTTCTTCTCGCCGGAATGTGTTTTCAGGCGCAATCTGCAATCCCTGAAAAAAACCAGCCTTCAGGCTTAACCGTTGATTTCCTTTCACATGCCGGACAGGTATTTCGGAATGGGTATCCGGTAAATACACCTTTGCATCAGGCTGTCGGACGAAAGGAAAACTTCCAGTTTGCAGAAATTGCCCGAAAACAGCCTTTCTTCGGATGGATTGTCAGCTCAGATCAAAACAATACGGTGCAGCTGGCATACCAGATTCTGGTCGCATCAAGTCTTGAAAACATTCAGAAAAACACGGGCGATTGCTGGGATTCAGGGAAAACAGAAACAGATCAGTCTGTCAATGTGATTTATTCAGGAAAAGAGCTTCAGCCCAATTCGGTGTATTTCTGGAAAGTAAAAACATGGGACAATCATGGGGTTGAATCTGTGTATTCACCGGTTTCACAATTTAAAACAGCGCCGGTTTTGTCGGATTACGCTACTTCGCGCTACCCGCTGCAGAAACAGGATGTTTATCCGGTTTCCATAAAAGCACTTTCCGATTCGCATAATTTTATCGATTTCGGCAAAGCTGCATTCGGGACAGTGCGCCTGACTTTGCTTGGAAAAAATGAGTCGGATACTGTGCTGGTTCATTTGGGCGAGGCGCAGAAAGCCGGGCGTATCAACCGCACTCCGGGCGGAACCATTCGTTATTCAGCTCATAAATTAGCCCTGAAAAATGGCTGGAATACCTACGCAATTGCGATTCCTCCCGACAAACGGAATACCGGCCCGCAGGCAGTTCTTATTCCGGAATATATTGGCGAAGTTACCCCGTTCCGTTATTGCGAACTTGAAGGTTACAGCGAACCGCTTGAAAAAAACCAGATCGTTCAGGAAATCGTATTTTATCCTTTCGACGAAACTGAATCCCATTTCACAAGTTCTGACACCGTACTGAATCAGGTTTGGGATTTGTGCAAATATTCGATCAAAGCCACGTCATTTATGGGCGTTTATGTTGATGGCGACCGCGAGCGCATTCCTTATGAGGCCGACGCGTACATCAACCAGCTTTGCCATTACGGCGTCGCCCGCGAATACAGCATGCCCCGCTACTCGCACGAATACCTGATCAATCGCCCAACCTGGCCCACCGAATGGATTTTGCAGTCGGTGCTGATGGCCTGGAACGACTATTTGTTCACCGGAAATAAAGAATCGCTGGCACATTTTTACACCGACCTGAAAGCAAAAGCGCTGTTGCCGCTGGCCGATGAATCGGGATTAATTTCTACCAAAACCGGTAAGGTAACTCATGAAGTTTTGGAATCCATCCATTTCAAAGGAACGTTGAAGGACATTGTGGATTGGCCGCAAACCGGAATTCTTGGCCTGGGAAAAAATGAACCGGGTGAAACCGATGGTTTTGTTTTCAACGATGTGAATACGGTGGTGAACGCATATCACTATCAAGCGGTCAGCCAACTGGCTCAAATTGCGAAAGTATTGAATCAAAATGAAGAGGAACAACAATTTACGGCGAAGGCAACCAAACTGAAAGCTACATTCAACGAAAAGCTGCTGGACAAAAAGCGCGGTATTTATTTCGATGGAATTGGAACCGACCATGCTTCGCTGCACGCGAATATGTTCCCTTTAACTTTTGGTCTTGTTCCTGAAAAGTACATTGGGAAAGTGAGCGATTTCGTTCAGTCGCGCGGCATGGCTTGCAGTGTTTACGGATCGCAGTTTTTGATGGATGCGGTTTACGATGGCAACAATCCGGAGTACGGATTGAAATTATTAACCTCTACCTCCGACCGGAGCTGGTACAACATGATCCGTGTCGGCTCCACCATTTCGCTCGAAGCATGGGACAACAAATACAAACCCAATCAGGACTGGAACCATGCCTGGGGCGCAGCTCCGGCCAACATTATTCCCCGCAAACTGATGGGCATCGAACCACTTGAACCCGGCTTCAGGAAAATCCGCATCAAACCGCAACCCGCTTCGCTCGAACATGCCGAGATCAAATGTCCGACCATTCGTGGCGATGTGCTGCTGTCGTTTCAAAACAAACCACAGCAATCATTCAGCATGAACCTGACCATTCCGGCCAATACCACCGCCGATGTTTATCTGCCTTTCTGGTCGAAATCGCAAAAAGTTACGATGAATGGAAATGCGGTGAAATATCGTCAGGAAGGAAAATTTGCAGTTGTTGAAGGAGTTGGATCTGGAAAAAATGTATTTTTAGTTGCCAAATAACATAATCGAAGCGGTTACAGCACTTGCGTTGCGAAATATTTGTAGAAAATGGAACAGAAAATGGATTTTAGCACTTAATAATGAATCAATATTTCAAAGTGGCTAAATTCCGTCACATGAATGTGACGGTAAAGGATAGTTCGTTGATCAACGGCAGCTCAATATCCTTTGCCGTTCGGCTTTAGCCAACGGTAGGAAGCTGGCATAAACAACCCCGTCTGCGGAAGATCGTTAAAAGAAGCGAATTCATTGTTTCAGACGGAATTGAATTATCTCTTGAAAATAAGAGATATTAGAACCTATTAGAACTAAACCAACATGTTAAAAACTAAACTAATCGCAATCGCTTTGCTGGCTAGCCTTCTGGCAGCCGCCCAGCAAAACAATATTTTCACCAGCACATCCGTACCTTATCCTGAACTGAAATCCGGATTTGCAAACCCGGCGGCAGAAGCACGTTTACGCTGTTATTGGTGGTGGCTCAACAGCATGGTAACCAAAGAATCGATTACCCGCGACCTCGAAGAAATGAAAGACAAAGGATACGGCGGCGCGACTTTGTTCGATGCCGGGAGTTCCAATTATCAGGTTGCCCGGAAAACTCCGGCAGGTCCGGTTTTTATGAGCCCCGAATGGATGGAACTGTTTAAACATACCGTAAAAGAAGCTGATCGAAATGGCATCGAACTGACTGTAAACACACAAAGTGGCTGGAATCCGGGCGCTCCGTCGATCACTCCTGAAATGGCCATGAAAAAAATCGTCTGGTCGGAAGTGGATGTGACCGGAGGAAAAGCCATCAGTATGGAGCTTCCCCAACCGGAAAATAAATTAATGTATCAGGATGTACTCGTGCAGGCAATTCCAACAAAACCAGGTGCACCGGTTCAAGATGAAGCCATTGCAAACTGGAAGAAAAAATCGTTCAACGAAAAAATTGGATGGAAAGGAATTTATCCTTTGCACCAGTTGCGCGAAGATTTTGACGGCGATGGAATAAGGATGGCCATCCGAAAAAATAAAATTATCGATCTGACCGGAAATTACAGAAACGGTAAACTCGAATGGAATGCGCCCGCCGGAAACTGGACCATCATCCGCTACGGATACACTTGCACCGGAGCCAAAACATCGACCAACAGCGATGGCTGGGCTGGGTTGTCGGTCGATCACCTCAGCGTTGAGGCGTTTGATTTGTTTGCCAACACAGACATCATCCCGTTGATCAAAACTGCGCAGGAAGCGGGCAACAGCGTGAAATACCTGCAAACCGACAGTTGGGAAATGGATTTGGTGAGCTGGACAAAAAATTTTCCAGCCGACTTCAGGAAATATCGTGGTTACGATATCCAGAAATACATGCCTGTTTTGGCAGGAAGAATTGTGGAAAACCGGAAAAATATTTGCGCGTTTCGGGATTGATGGGACCGGTAAGAATCAAGAAAGTAAAAAAACATGAGTTGAAGTAAATACAAATAAAACTAACCTTATGAACTCTCGCGAACGTGTTTTAAAAGCTTTTAAACGCTTACCCGGATTGCCCGACCGGGTTCCAGTACAATTTGATTTGTGCCGCCAGTTATCCGATCATTTCGGAAAACAGTTAGGTATTCCGGTTCATTACACCGAAAATCCATATGAAGACGTGACTTACCGCATCAGCGCCAATGAATTACGTGTCGCTTTGGGCAGCGATGTGGTGATTACCGGAGCTTCGGTTTCTGACGATTACCAAATTGCGAAAGCTGCCGATGGAACCTGGCTCAACGAATATAAAATGCGCATGAGGCAAGGCGACATTTATGTAGAAGTAGTTGATTATCCGCTGGCTCATGCCCAAACAAAGTCAGATATTGATGCTTATCAATTTCCTGATCCGGATGCACCGGGGCGTTTTCGCGATGCCGAAGCATTGGTAAAAAAGTACAAAACCGATTACCTGATTTTTGGCGATATTGAAGTGACGGTCTTTTCGCTGGCGCATCAGTTGGTCGGTATGGAAAAGCTACTGATCGACATGATGATGGAGACCGAATATGTGGTTCCGTTGTTCGAGGCCTGTGCCGAATACCAGATTCAAATAGGGTTACGGCTGATTGAAAAGGGCGTGGATGTCATCTGGTTTGGCGACGATTTCGGCACGCAGGTCAGCCTGATTATTCCGCCGGAAACTTTTCGCGATCAACTGAAGCCGATCTACAAAAAAATGGTCGATCGGTTTAAATTGGCCAAGCCCGATATTATTCCTATTTTGCACTGCGATGGCGCCGTGGCCGATCTGCTCGACGATATCCGCGAAATCGGATTCGAAGTATTCAACCCAGTTCAGCCGGGCGTTCCGGGGCATTTGCCTCAGGATATGAAAGACAACTTTGGCGACAAGTTCGCTTTCTGGGGCGCTATTGATCAGCAGGATTTGCTGCCGAATGGAACCGATGAAGAATTGGAACGTGACATCATCGAAAAAATCTCGGTTTTGGGAAAAGGCGGAGGATACATGATTGCTCCCGCGCATATTCTTCAGAACGATGTTTCGCCCGAACGGGTGCTTAAATTTGTTAAATTGTGCAAAAAACATGGAGTATATGAAAATAAATAGTTTCCGGAGTTTGATAGTGCTGGCTCTTTGCCTTTTTTCGTTTGCCTCGACGGCGCAAAAAGAGGTTTACCTGTTTTCGTATTTTGTTGACAATGGACAGGATGGTTTGCACCTGGCATACAGCACCAATGGTTTGACGTGGACGCCACTAAACGACGGAAATTCATATCTGGAGCCTACCATCGGAAAAGACAAACTGATGCGCGACCCATTTATCCTTCATGGGAAAGACGGTTTGTTCCACATGGTTTGGACTTCGGGCTGGTGGGACAGGATTATTGGCTATGCATCGTCGCCTGATTTGATCAACTGGTCGGAACAAAAAGGGATTCCGGTGATGGAACACGAACCAACTGCAAAAAACAGCTGGGCTCCCGAAATGGCTTATGATCAGGCAAGTGGAGAATTTATTATCTTTTGGGCCACTACTATTCCCGAACGTCATTCGGATGTTGCTTCCTCGGAGCGGGAAAAAGGACTGAATCATCGCATGTATTGCACGAAAACAACCGATTTTAAAACGTTCAGTCCAACTGAGATGTTCTTTAATCCTGATTTCAGTGTGATTGACGCAAATATTCTTCCGAAGAATAATCAGTTTTATATGTTTCTGAAAAATGAAAATCCCAATCCACCTGAAAAGAATATCAGGATTTCAGTTTCAGATAAAGCATCAAGGCCTTATCCTGTAAAGGTTTCGGAACCGGTAACAGGAAAATACTGGGCAGAAGGTCCGACTGCGTTGGAAGTTGGCGATTTCGTATATGTGTATTTCGACAAATATACCGAACACAAATACGGCGCAGTTCGTTCAAAAAACATGGTTGACTGGGAAGATGTTTCCGATCTCGTTTCATTTCCGAAAGGAGTCAGACATGGGGCTGCGTTTAAAGTCACAGAAGATGTTTTTCTAAAATTGACCAAAAAACAGCCAGTAGTTGATTGAAGACATCATCAAAAGTTTTTGAATATCTTTACGTTTTAATTCTAAATTTCATATATTTTACGACAGGCTTTTCAATTTATGCAAAAAGAAGTCAATATAGATTATTTACTGTGGAAAAGGATAAAGGCTGGAGAAACTCAGGCATTTCATGAACTTTATTTGCAATATGCAGATATTCTTTTTTCGTTTGGATCAATTTATTCCAAAGATCAGGAGTTGGTGAAAGATTGTATTCATGATCTTTTCTTTGATCTTTATAAGTACCGGAAGACTCTGTCTGATAACGATCACATTCGCAATTATCTGTTTAAATCGTTGAAGCGTAAAATCCAGTTGCCAAAAAATGGGAAATTGAATTTAGTTTATTCATCAAAAATTCAGGAGGAGAATGAACTTAAATCAAATTCTTTTGATGATGAACTGCTTGAGGAAAAGGAAGAAAATTTAGTTCGGATCAGAAAAGCAATCGATCGGCTTTCTGACCGGCAACAGGAAGCTCTCAATCTCCGATTTCAAACAGGTTTGTCGTATTCAGAAATAGGAAAAATATTGGATATTTCTGTTGAGTCAGTCAGAACATTGGTGTACCGTTCAGTAAAAACAATAAGGGAAGAGCTGAAAGCCAATAATGTTTCGCTTATTTTGTTTTTTTATCTGGACGAATAGAATGAATTTTAAAATAGATATACCTACTCCTCAATTGTTGCGAATATAGTATATTGGTTTTTGGAAAATTATGGAATAGAATAAAATGGAAAATAGCGACCAACCCATAAGAGCAGAAGATATTTTGACAGATGAATCCCTGACGGAGAAACTCATTGAAAAAAAATGGCAGGATGAAGCATTGCCAAAGGAGGAGCTTTTGCTCTCACAAAATGTTTTCCAGGCAGTTAAAGGACGTCGTGTAAATTTCAGTCAGGATCAGAAGTATCTGTTAGATGCGAGAATTACTCAAAGCATTCAGAAAGAAAAAAGGAAAAAGGGTATGGCCTGGTTTGGGTCAGCTGCAATAATGCTGGTACTAGTTGGATTATCAGTATTCTTTCAGTTGCAAAACGAATCAGATATCAGGAATTTTGCATTAAGTAATCCAACAAATACAGATTCGAAACAAACACGACTTTTACTTTCCGACAAAGAGGAGATTACTATCGATACAAAAGAATCGAGAATTGAATATTCGGCAACAGGAAGTCAGATAAAAATTGACGTTCAACGGAATGTTGAGCAGCCACATATAGTTGAGGAGAATTCGTTTAATACAGTGATTGTTCCTTATGGCAAACGAAGTCAGATTACTTTATCTGATAATAGTAAGGTATGGCTTAATTCCGGATCAAAATTGGTTTACCCGGTTAAATTTGTGGCAAAAAAACGTGAGGTTTTTTTAGAAGGTGAAGCCATATTTGAGGTCAGTCACGATGAAAATCACCCGTTTTTTGTGTTGACACAGAGTCTGGATGTTAAAGTTTTGGGAACTGTATTCAATCTTTGTGCCTATTCTGATGAAAAAACGGTAAGTACAGTTCTTGAAAGTGGTTCTGTTGAATTGAGGTTTGACAGCAATATATTTACCGGACAAAAAAAGGAGACAATGATTCCGGGTATGCAAGCCATTTTTAATCCTGAATCAAAATCCCTTATACAATCGATGGTAAAAGCAAAGGATTATATGTCGTGGAAAGATGGTTATGTTGTTTTGGAGAAAAACTCGCTTGAAAGTATCGCTAAAAGGTTATCAAGATATTATAATGTTTCAATCGAATTTGAAAATCCTGAATTAGCAGCTGAAACTTTCTCGGGATACCTCGATCTGCGAAATACCGCAATTCAGGTTCTGGAGCTAATCTCTGAAATTATTGACATTGAAGTATTACAGGTTGATGACCAAATCAAAATCAGGAGGAAGCAAAAATCCTGAGAATAGGTTTCGAGCAAATTGATATATGGTAAACAAGTCGGCATATTTGCTATTCTGTTTTTTTTGTTTTTTTTTCACCTCCTACGCTCAAACAAACAGATTGACTGCACATTTGAAGAATGTCAGCTTAGGACAAGTGTTTGAGTTGATTCAGCAACAAAGTGAATACATTATTTTCTACAAGGACAATCAGGTCGATTTAACTCAGTTAGTTTCTGTTAATGCCGAAAATGGGTCCATTGAAAAGGTGCTTGAGCAGGCATTGAAAAGAACAGGATTGAAATACAAAATCTTTGACCGACAGGTTATTATAGTCCACGACAAAGACTTAAATTCTGCAGCAAATATGCTTTCCCAGGCAAATACAGAACTGAAGAAGAAAAACATTATGGGTAGGGTTGTTGATGAATATGGGATTCCATTATATGGAGTTACAGTTGTTGTAAAAGGGACTTATTTTGGTGTAATTACCAATGAGGAGGGAATATATGCGCTTGATGTTCCAGAGGATGCTTTGTTATTGACTTTTTCATTTGTTGGTCTGAAAACCATCGAAGAAAATTTAAAGGATAGAACAGTTATTGATGTAACCCTATTTTCTGAAAACTATGGCGTTGAAGAAGTCGTTATTTCTGCGTTAGGCTTAAAACGAGCAGAGAAGGCTTTAAGCTATTCAACCCAAACCATTAGAATGGAAGATATTGCGGGTAATAAAGACCTGAATTTTGCAAATGGTTTGTCCGGAAAAATATCAGGGATTGAAATCAGCAGGAGTGCTGCTGGCGCCGGAGGTTCAACAAAAGTTATTTTGCGCGGGAATAAATCATTAAGTGAATCAAGCGAACCATTATTTGTAATCGATGGTATCCCGATGGCCAATAATAAAGGAGGACAACTCGGAATGTTTGGCGGTTCCGATGGCGGAGATGGCCTCTCACAAATTAATACGGATGATATTGAGAGCATCACCATTTTGAAAGGAGCCAATGCAGCTGCTTTATATGGAAGCCAGGGCGCCAATGGGGTAATCGTTATTACGACAAAAAAGGGAGTTGAAGGATTGATAAATGCCAGTTACAGTTCTGCTTTAACTTTTGAGCAGATTCAAAAAACACCTGATCTTCAGTTTGACTATGGTGGAATGAATGGGTCGGTTGAAAGCTGGTCAACTACAAAAGGAAATTACGCCCGAAATTATGTCGATGATTTTTTTCGTACCGGATCGACGCTGATTAATTCACTTACAATTAGTGGCGGAGGTGATAGAACAACAGTCTATTTTTCGTTCTCGAATACTTCGATTAACGGAATAGTAAGTAACAACAATTACAAAAAAAACAATATTACGTTTAAGCAATCTACCTTATTATTTGATGATAAGCTGAGTGTTAGCTCGAATTTAATGTTGATTAATGAATTGACTAAAAATAAAGGTACAGCTGGTTATTATTTGAATCCACTTACGGGTTTGTATTTGTTTCCGCGCGATAAAGACTTTGCATCTTATGCAAAAGATTACCAGGTGTTTAATACAACGCGTAATATGTATCTTCAGAATTGGTTCGTGACTGATCATTTTCAGTCGAACCCGAACTGGATTATTAATAATCAGAAGAGAGAAGATTTGGCGAAGAGGTTAATTGCCAGTATTAACACCGGGTATGCCATTACAGACCACATGAACCTTCAGTTAAGGGCCAGTTATGATTATGCCATTAAAACATACGAGGAAAAAAATAAGGCCGGATCGAATGCGACCAACGTTCATCCTAACGGATCGTGGACCTATCAGAAATATTCTGACGAATTGATTTATGCAGACGCTATTTTTACCTACCATAGAAAACTAAATGATTTAAGTTTTGATGCTGTCTTGGGAACCAGTTATTTAAAAAGCAAATCCGGTACTGGAATAAGTGTAATCACCGGAACTGATGGATTAATATATCCAAACGAGTTTAGTTTTCAGAATATTGAAAAAAATGTTTTGGTAAATTCAATCATAGGAAGCAATTTGATTAAAGAAGGTGTATTTGGCAATATACAATTGGGCTATAAAGAGAAACTATTTTTGGACATCTCGGGTCGCAATGATTGGGCATCAAGCTTATATGGAACAGGGAACGATTCTTATTTTTATCCTTCAATTGGTTTAACCGGTATTGTAAGCGAGATGGTTGAACTTCCTGAATTTATGAGTTTTGGGAAAATACGAGGCGCCTATACAGTTGTTGCCAACGATGTGCCATTTAATAAAGTAAATCCCGGCAATACGATTACATCAACCGGAATTAGTATTAATACAACAAAACCTTTTACCAATCTGAAACCGGAAATGCTTTATAGTTTTGAAGCAGGTACAGATATGAGGTTTTTCAAAGGCCTGATTGGTTTTGATTTTACTTATTATAACATCAACAGCAAAGACCAGTTTATTACATTGCCTGCACCTTCAGGCTCAGGATATACGCAATATTTTGTGAATGCCGGAAAAGTAACCAACTCGGGGATAGAAATAACCATGATAAGTGAATCAATGAGAACCAAAGATTTTGGATGGTTAACAAGCCTGAATTTTTCTGCAAACAGAAATAAAATTGTATCCCTTCATCCTGATCTGAAAGAGCCGATTAGCCTTACCAATAATGAAGGATATCAACTCGTAATTAAAGAGGGAGGATCCTTTGGAGATATATATGTTCATAAATTCTTGAGAGACGAAAATGGACGAATCATGCTGGATGCTAAAGGAAACATTCTAAAAACTGCTGAAAAAGAATACATCGGGAACTCAAATCCCAATTGGAGTTTGGGGCTGAATAATAAGTTCAGGTATAAAAATCTGACATTTGGATTTTTATTCAACAGCAAGATTGGCGGAAAAGTGGTCAGTCAGACCGAAGCGATGCTGGATGGATATGGAGTAAGTGAAAGAACTGCTCTGGCCAGAGACAATGGTGGCGTGATTGTAAATGCAGTGATGCCTGACGGGACAATCGTTAACCGGATGGATGCAAAACAATACTATTCTTCAATCGGAGGGCGCGATGGGATTAAAGAACCTTATACCTTTAGCAGGACAAACATACGTTTAGCCCAGGTATTACTTTCGTATGATTTGAATTTCCCATATTCAGCGATTAAAAAAGCAAGTTTTTCGATTACGGGTCAAAATTTGTTTTTCATATACAAAGATGCCCCGTTCGATCCGGAAATAACCATGAATACCTTGATTCTTGATCAGGCGCTTGATAACTTTAGTTTACCTTCAACAAGGACATTCGGCTTTAATTTCAAAATTTTATTTTAAGCGGACTTCACGTTACAGGATCTGCGACTGCTGGAATAGTCTGCAGAAATTTAGAGACTGTTGAAATTTCCTATTTTTTTCAGAACATGAATTTTCGTTGAAATCGAAATTCATTCTGGTCCTCAAACTAGATATTAGTTTTTGTTGCAGTTTTAAAACCTTTCCAAAGTTTTCCCAAGCATTTTCCTGAAATCCATGATTTTCACTTTCGTTTAATTCACTAGTTATCTGCTATTTACCATTAGAAATATGAATATTATTAAATTTCAGTGAAAAAAAATTAAATTTTCATGTCTATGTTTTCATGAATTGATTCTTATGGTATTTGAACAAGCAGAAAATTCAGTCTGCTTTAAAAGAACAGGAATCAGGAATGAAAGATAATTTTAAGAAAAGGCACGCGGAAGATATATTGACCGATGATATTCTATTGGATAAAATAGAGCGAAATATCTGTTCAGAGAATGCAATTATGGAGAATGAATTCGCTCTTGCTTCAGATATACATAACCAAATCAACAAATACAAAAATACGCTTGATCCAAAATCCAAACAATTAATCGGAACGAAAATAGTCCGGTCAATTAATTCACACAAGCGAAGGAAGTTGGTTTTCAGGATAAGTTCTGCTGCTGTTTTACTGCTGATTGTTGGCATTTCAGTGTTATTTGAAATCGGTGGGGAGTCAGAAATCCGGACTTTTGCCAAAAACAATTCGTTGGAGACAACAAGCAACAATACCCGGCTCATCCTTTCAGGAGAAAAAGAAATTGAGATAAACACCGATGCTTCAAAAATTGAGTATGCCGGCAACGGAAATACAATCAGGATTGATGCTTCCGAAGAAGTTATCCAGAATGTTGAAGCCAATGAGATGGCGCTCAATACTGTAATTGTGCCTTACGGGAAAAGAACGCAGATCACGCTGTCCGATAACAGCACTATCTGGTTGAATTCAGGATCTAAGTTGATTTATCCAGCCAAATTTGCTGCTGATAAGCGTGAAGTTTATCTGGAAGGCGAGGCCATTTTCGAGATCAGCCATAACAAGCAACATCCCTTTCATGTAATTACTCAAAATGTTGAAGTGAAAGTATTGGGAACCGTATTTAATCTAAGTGCATACAAAGATGATCATACTGTCAACACAGTTCTGGAAAGCGGATCTGTTGAATTAAAGTACCGGAGCAATTCCATTTTCGGCCAATCAAAAGCAGCGATGGTTCCCGGAATGCTGGCAACCTACGATCCAATAAAAGGCAATATTGAGCAAACGCAAGTAAACACCAGCCATTATACCTCCTGGCGGGAAGGTTATTTTATATTTAAACGAGAGCCATTAAGCAATATTCTGAAAAAAGTATCCAGATATTATAATGTTTCCATTCAACTAAACAATCAGGAAATGGCAAATGAAACATTCTCCGGTCAGCTTGATCTCCGGAATTCTGCCATTCAGGTTTTGGAAGTTATTGCAGAAATAATGAGTGTAGAAGTTGAAAGTGTTGGCAACCAGATATTAATAACAAGAATATAACTATATGGTGTGAAGATCAGTAATGCCAGGTTAAAAAAAATGCCGGAAGATGATGCAACATCTTCCGACAGGATTGAAGTAACAATGTAAAATTATTAATTTCAAATTTCTCAAATCTATGAAAAAAAAGAACAATTATGAATCTTTTATCCCATTAAAAAGGCTTGGGATTCAAACATTCAAGGCTTTGAATGTGAGTTTTTTATTGTTGTTGTTTGTGTTTACTGCGGGTATTGCTTCTGCAAACGGTGGAAGTACAACGAGTTCGGGTTTGAATTCAATGCAGGCCGAGCAGCAGAAAAAAACAGTGAAAGGCAAAGTTACTGATGAGAACGGCGAAGCTATTCTCGGCGCAACAGTACTTGTAAAGGGCACCAATATTGGTTTAATTACTGATATGGAAGGTATGTATTCTTTGGAAGTTCCTGAAACAGCTCAAACATTGACTTTTTCGTTTGTTGGAATGAAAACAGTGGAAGTTGCCATTGAAAACAAAACAGAAATCAATGTCTCAATGGTGAGCGAATCAATTGGTGTTGATGAAGTTGTGGTGACTGCTCTGGGTATCCAGCGCGATAAAAAAACCTTGACTTATGCATCGCAACAAGTTTCCGGAGAGGAATTGATGAAATCCAAAGACATTAACTTTATGAGCAGCTTAAGTGGGAAATCGGCAGGTCTTGAGATCAAGAAAAGCGTTTCGGGAGCCGGCGGTTCTACCAGAACTGTTTTAAGGGGTAGTAAATCTTTGAGCCAGTTAAGCGAACCATTGTATGTTATCGATGGTATCCCAATGATAAACCGTAAAGGTGGTCAGTCAGGCATGTGGGGAGGAACCGACGAAGGTGACGGACTCTCTCAGATCAACCCTGAAGATATCGAAAGCATCAGCATCCTGAAAGGATCGAACGCTGCTGTTCTTTATGGTAGCCAGGGCGCTAACGGTGTTGTAATCATCACTACAAAAAAAGGGAAAGAGGGAAAAACCAGTGTTAGCTTCAGTTCAAGTACAATCATGGAAAGCATCATCGAAACTCCGGAATTGCAGTTTAACTACGGAAGTGTTGGCGGAGCAAAAGAAAGTTGGTCGTATGAAAAAGGGAACTATGCAAACAACTATGTGAAAGATTTTTTCCAAACTGGTTCAAACCTGGTTAACACTTTAGCTATCAGCGGTGGAAACAGTCAAACTACTGCTTACTTCTCGTTTGGTAATACATCGGCAAAAGGTGTAATTCCAAATAACGAATACCAGAAGAACAACATCACTTTCCAACAGTCAACCAAATTGTTGAACGACAAGCTGACTATCCGTTCGAATGTCATGTTAACTTCAGAAAAAGCCGAAAACCGCAACACTGCAGGTTATTACCTGAACCCGCTTACTGGCTTGTATTTTTTCCCGCGCGACAGGGATTTCGCTTCCTACCAGGAGAACTACCAAACATTCAACGATGCAAGGAACATGAACCTTCAGAACTGGTTTGTAGCCGATCACCATCAGTCGAACCCATACTGGCTCATCAACAAGCAGCCAAAAACCGACTTGACAAAAAGGGTTATTGCAAGCGTGACATTGGAATACGAAATTTCTAAAAAACTGAAGTTCCAGACCAGGGCCAGTTATGATTATGCCGAAAAATCATACGAACAGAAATTCTATGCCGGTGGTAACTCAACCAACATTTCTGAAAACGGAAGATGGAGTTACAAAAAATACGACGATATGTTGATGTACACCGACGGAATCTTCACTTATCAGGATAAATTTGGCGATTTCAGCCTCAACGGGATTTTAGGAGCCAGCTATCAAAAGTCGGTATATGGAAATGGAGTAAGGGTTGATAACGGAACAAACAGTTTGCTTTATCCAAATGAGTTTTATTTCCAGAACCTTCCATTCAACGTCCAGGTACAATCTACATACGACGGCGAAGTGATTAAAGAAGGCGTGTTTGGCAACGCACAGATTGGGTACAAAGAAATGTTGTTCCTCGATTTGTCAGGTCGTAACGATTGGGCTTCGACACTTTCCGGAACAGGAAACGATTCGTACTTTTACCCATCGTTCGGGTTGACCGGTATTTTAAGTCAAATGATTGATATGCCTACATTTATTTCATTTTCAAAGGTTCGCGTTTCCAACGCTACAGTTGCCAACGAGGTTCCATTTAATAAAATTGCTCCTGAAAATACAATCAGCGGCAGCGGTGGAATAGATCGCAATGTTCAGGCTCCGTTTACAGACGCAAAACCTGAAATGTTGGGAACATGGGAATTGGGTACTGATTGGAGGTTCTTTAAGGGAAGACTTGGATTTGACTTTACTTATTATAATATTAAGAGTACAAACCAGTTCTTAACCTATACCCCGGAAGCTTCAGGACAAATAGATGGCAAAACTATTTTCTATAAAAATGTCGGAGAAATAGTAAACAAGGGGTTTGAAGTTATTTTGACTTCAGTACCTGTAAAAACAAAATCTTTTGTTTGGAACTCATCGCTTAACTTTTCCAGAAATATAAATACAGTAGTTGAGTTATTGCCCGGCGAACCTGATAAATACGTTGATTTTGGTTCTTCAGAAGGTTATACTGCACGTATTTACACAGGCGGATCGTTTGGCGACTTATACGGCTATAAATTCCTGCGGAATGAAAGTGGACAGATTATACTTGATGATAAGACCGGAGCTCCGCGTAAAACTGCTGAAGTTGAATACATGGGAAACCTGGAACCTAAATTCAGCTTGGGTTGGAACAACAGTTTTGTCTATAAACAATTCTCATTGAACTTCCTGATCAATGCCAAAATAGGAGGGAAAGCCTTTAGTCAGACAGAAGCCATGCTCGACGGATATGGAGTAAGTAAACGTACAGGCGATGCACGCGACAATGATAAAGTAGTCGCTATTAACGCTATTCAGGGGACAACCCCGGTAACTTCAATTGATGCAAAACTTTACTACACTTCCATAGGCGACCGTAATGGAATTTCCGAAGCGTACGTTTACGATCGTACCAATATCCGTTTGACCCAACTTGCATTGTCATACGATTTGGATGTGAATAAACTGAAACTGCCAATTAAAGCAGCATCGTTTTCAGTTGTTGGAAATAACATGTTCTTCATTTACAAGAAAGCTCCTTTCGATCCGGAGTTGACCATGAGTACTGGCACAGGATCTCAATCGTTGGATAATTTCAACGTGCCTTCTACAAGAACCTATGGCTTCAACCTTAAATTTACATTCTAATAATTTGATACCATGAAAAAAATCATATTCTTAATACTTACAGCGTTCTTCATGAATGCATGTACTGATAAATTCGATGAGGCAAATACAAATCCTTACGAAATCAGTAGCGAATCGCTTAAACAGGATTTTAACCATGTCGGAGCTTATTACTCTTCGATGTTGGGTAATATTTTTGGTCACCAGATTGAAGAAAATCTGGTTGCTGAATCATTTGCCGATTATATGGCAACACCAACACCTTTTGCCAATGGGATTAACAATACAACCTATTACATCCGCTGGAACACATACTGGGACCGTATTTATGGTTCGTTAATGGCACCTGCAAACCAGGTAATTAAAATTGCCGACGAAGGTGGTTATACCGTTTTCTCATCATGGGCTAAATTGATCCAGATTATGGGAATGTCGAGATTAACAACCTACCATGGTCCTGTAATTTATTCAAATTATGGTTCAAAGGAAACAACCATCAAATACGACAGCGAAGCTGAATTGTACAACAAGTTTTTCAGTCAGTTAGATGAAATACAGACGGTTTTTGCAGCGAATAAGGACTATACAGGAATGAAGAAGTTTGATGCAAGTTATGGTGGTGACGTTAAACAATGGGCAAAACTTGTAAATTCATTGCGTTTGCGTCTGGCTATTCGCATCTCAAAAGCAGCTCCTGCTTTGGCAAAAACTCAGGGCGAAAAAGCGATCAGCGATCCTGCCGGTTTGATTTTAACAAACACTGACAACATGACCATTTCACTTTATGGAGGCAAATTATATTTAGCTGTTATCTGTTTTGAATGGGGCGATACCAGAATGTCTGCCGGAATGGAATCGATTTTGGTTGGTTTGAAAGACAGTCGTATTGAGAAATTCTTCCAGCCGGCAACTGATAATACTTTGTATTCTGATCATCCTGAATTCCCATATAAGGGAATCCGCAATGGTGCCTCTTTGGTTGCAAAAGATGATCATTCTAATTTCTCAATGATTAATGAAAGCTTCAAAATCATTACAAAACGGAACTATCTTGCTGCCTCAGAAGTTTACTTCGACCTTGCTGAAGCCAGCTTAAGAGGATGGACTGGCGCAGGTAATGCAAAAACCAACTACGAAAATGGAGTTAAATTATCATTTGCAGATTGGGGCGCAGGTGGCGTAGATTCTTACCTGGCTGACGATACAAGCAAACCAATTGATTACAACGACCCTAAAGCATCAGGTTCAATAAACGATTTCGTTTCACGTTCCACCGTAACTGTTAAATGGAATGAAGCTGATTCGAAAGAATTAAAGCTTGAAAAAATCATTACCCAGAAATGGATTGCCGGTTTTTACAATCCAAACGAACCATGGGCCGATTTCCGCAGAACCGGGTACCCGAAACTGCCGAATGTTTACAAAAACGATAGCAATGCTGATTGGGGAATTATTCCAGCTGGAGAGTGGATCAAGAGAATGCCATTTGTTAATGCTGAAAGAACCGGAAACGTTGCCGGAATTACTGATGCAACAGCAAAACTTGGCGGACCTGATAATATTGCTACCCGTTTGTGGTTTGACACAGGAGGCTCTAATTTTTAATTGAAATTCATTTCTTAATGCGATTAATACAGATAGAGGCTTAGCCAAAAAGTTGGCGGTCTCTATCTTTTATTTCATTCCAACTCATACAAAATCAATTATAAACTCTTCCTAAAAAAAATTACAGCTACATAAAAGAATGTTTGTCCTTACATCCGGAATTGTTTTAGCCGGAATTTAGCGAACAATATCCCTACATTTGTAAATCCTGCAACGAAAACCAGAGTAAAAAAGCCAAAAAATGAGAAAACCAATCCTATCCCTCCTGATAATTTTTTGCATCGTATTCTCTGTTTCTTCCCAGGAACAGGGCGTTCACCCGCAATCAAAAAATTACGAATGGCCAACCGATTCAAAGGTGTTGAGCAAACTGAACCAGTGGCAGGACTTGAAATTCGGGATGATTATTCATTGGGGACTTTACGCGGTTCCCGGAATTATTGAATCGTGGGAACTTTGTTCCGAAGATTGGCTTAACCGCCCTGACAGCCTGACGTACAACGAGTATAAACAATGGTACTGGGGATTGAAAGATCAATTCAATCCGGTAAATTTTAATCCTGATCAATGGGCCCAGGCTGCCTCCGATGCCGGTATGAAATATTTGGTATTTACCACCAAACATCACGACGGATTTAACCTATTCGATACCAAACAAACGGATTTCAAGATTACTTCTGGTCCTTTTGCCAATAACCCCAAAGCCAATGTGGCCAAATATGTTTTCGACGCTTTTCGTCAAAAAGAGTTCATGATTGGAGCCTATTTCTCGAAACCCGACTGGCACTCACAGGATTTCTGGTGGGATAAATATTCCACCCCAAACCGCAACGTGAACTACGATATCCGCAAATTTCCGGAGCGATGGAATAAGTTTAAAAGCTTCACTCACAATCAGATCAGCGAGTTGATGCACGATTACGGGCAGGTTGATATCTTGTGGCTCGATGGTGGCTGGGTTCGGCCACGTGAAACCGTTAACGAAGAAGTACTATCCTGGGGAGCGCCAATTCCTGATTGGGATCAGCACGTTGACATGCCAAAGATTGCTACCATGGCGCGTGAAGCGCAACCGGGATTGCTCATCGTTGACCGCACCGTGCATGGTCCGTACGAAAATTACCAAACGCCCGAACGCAGTATTCCGGCAGAGCAATTGCCATTTCCATGGGAAAGTTGCATTACTTTGGGAAATAGCTGGGGATTTATCCCGAATGATCACTATAAAACTTCAACTAAAGTGATTCATGATTTGGTCGAAATTGTTGCCAAAGGCGGAAGCTTGCTACTGGGAATTGGCCCAAAACCCGATGGCACGCTTGATCCGGAGGCTGTGAACCTGATGAAACAAATTGGCGGCTGGCTCGACGAAAACGGCAAAGCGATTTACAATACACGAATCACACCCGTTTATAACGACGGAGAAGTATTCTTCACTGCCGGTAAAAACGGGAACAGATATGCAGTTTCCCGTATCAATGAGAATTCAGCGGTTCCAACAGTTGTAAAATGGAAAGGAAATTTGCCGCAAAAAGGAACGAATATGATTCTGCTTTCAGCCAATCAGAAAGTGAAATGGAAAATTGAAAACGGTGAAGTGGTCGTTTCAATTCCAAAATCATTCCTTTCGAAACATACCAAATACCCGGCTTTAAGTTTCGAATTTACTCCGGTTAAATAAGAGGGAAACACCATGATGAGAAAAATATTTCAGCTGGTAATATTACTGATAAGCTTGCTGCCTTTGAGCAGTTACGCTCAGTCGAAAGGATTCTCCATTGCTGACGGTGAATTCCGACAGGATGGAAAGGCCATCAAAATTCACTCCGGCGAAATGCATTACGAGCGTATTCCTAAAGCTTACTGGCGCCATCGTCTGCAAATGATTAAAGCAATGGGTCTGAATACTGTTGCAACGTACGTTTTCTGGAACTACCACGAAACAGCTCCCGGCGTTTGGGATTTTGAGTCTGGAAATAAAGATCTGGCCGAATACATTCGTACAGCAGCAGAAGAAGAACTTTACGTGATTTTGCGTCCCGGGCCTTATGTTTGTGCCGAATGGGAGTTTGGTGGTTACCCGTGGTGGCTGCAAAATAATCCTGATCTGGTCATCCGTGGCAATAACAAAGCGTTTCTTGATTCGTGCAAGACATACCTGCAACATCTGCATACCGAAATTGATGGTTTGTTTGCCAGTCAGGGTGGACCAATTATCATGGTGCAGGCCGAAAATGAGTTTGGTTCGTATGTCGGCCAGCGAAAAGACATTTCAGCAGAAGAACACAAGGCTTATAAAATGGCCATTTTTAATATGCTGAAGGAAACCGGTTTTCCCGGACCATTTTTTACTTCGGATGGCAGCTGGTTATTTGACGGTGGTGCCATTGACGGTGTTTTACCAACGGCAAATGGCGAAAATAATATTGCCAATCTGAAAAAGGCAGTTGATCAGTATCATGGTGGCGTTGGACCATACATGGTTGCCGAATTTTATCCCGGCTGGTTAGATCACTGGGCCGAAACGTTTGTGAAAATCGGCGCTGATGAGATTGCCGGTCAAACAAAAAAGTACCTCGATGCAGGAGTAAGTTTTAATTTATACATGGTGCACGGAGGTACCAACTTTGGCATTACTTCGGGAGCCAATTACAATGAAGAACACGACATTCAGCCCGATATTACCAGTTACGATTACGATGCTCCGATCAGCGAAGCTGGCTGGGTAACACCCAAATATCTGGCAATTCGTGAGGTGATGCAGCAATTTTCGGAAAAAGCATTGCCTGCCATTCCTGAGAAAATTCCGGTTACGGCTTACGAAAGTAAGCCTGTAAAAGTCAATATGGATGTGCTGACCTGGCTGAAAAAACAAAAACCTGTTGTGAATGATCAACCTCTGACTTTTGAGGAACTGGGACAGGGAAATGGGTACATTCTGTATCGGAAACGATTTACACAGCCAATTTCAGGAACTTTAAATATGAAGGGATTGCGCGATTTTGCGGTAGTGTATGTTAATGGAGTGAAGGTTGGCGGCTTGAACCGCGTATTCAATCAATATGATTTACCGGTAACCATTCCTTTTAACGGAATGCTGGAAATTCTGGTGGAAAACATGGGTCGCATCAACTACGGAGCTGATATTGTGCACAATAAGAAAGGAATAATTTCACCGGTTTTCCTCAATGATTTTGAAATCAGTGGTGGCTGGGAAATGTACAGGATGCCGATGGACGAAGTTCCGATCGTAAAAAATGAAGCTGTTAAAACTGGTCGTCCTGTTTTTTACGAATCTAATTTCACGATTGATAAACCTGCCGACACGTTTCTCGATATGTCTGACTGGGGCAAAGGGATTGTATTTGTAAATGGTCATAACCTGGGACGATACTGGAAGGTGGGTCCGCAGCAAACGCTCTATATTCCGGGATGCTGGCTGAACTCCGGAGAAAACCGGGTGTCATTTTTGAACAACTCAACGAAAAACCGCAAACTCAATTGAAATTTACCGGTCAGCCGATATTGGAACAACTCAATTTACCTGAAAACTAAACGATTTGGATGAAGAGGATAATGGCAGCTTTGCAAAACGGAGCTTCCGGCATTTCATTTTTCGTAAGTCTGAATGAAAAACGTTGTCGGTATTGTAAAAAGCATCTGTTGATGGTTCAAAATAATATTGACATAAATTTAAACAGTTACTATGAGAAGTTTAATTATTCAATGCCTTGCTATTGTTCTGGTATGGCTAACCGCATGTTCTCCTGAAAAATCAAAAACGAACCAGGTTACACCTAATCTGACACAATTTGTTGATCCATATATTGGGACCGGTTTTCACGGACATGTATTTGTGGGGGCCAATGTGCCATTTGGTGCGGTTCAACTGGGACCTGTAAATATTACCGAGGGCTGGGACTGGTGTTCAGGCTATCATTATTCCGATTCTACCTTGATCGGCTTTGCTCATACGCATTTGAGTGGTACCGGAATAGGAGATTTGGGCGATATTCTGTTAATGCCTGTAACCGGTAAATATCCAATTGCAACCGGTACCGTTGAAAAACAGGACGATGGTTACATGGCCAAATATAAACATGCTGATGAAGTAGTCAAACCCGGCTATTATTCGGTTGAAATTTCAAGATACCAGGTAAAAGCTGAATTGACAGCAACCGTGCGTACAGGGTTTCATAAATATAAGTTTGCTGAAGCTGCTGATGCACACATTCTGATTAACCTGGTTCGTGGTATCGGTTGGGATGCACCGGTCGAATCTTCCGTCAAACTTGAAAACGATACGCTTCTGACTGGTTCCCGATTCTCGAAAGGGTGGGCTGATGATCAGCGAATTTATTTTGCGGCAGTTTTCTCAAAACCCGTTAAATCGATTGCATTATACAGCAATGATGAAATACAGGCAGGCAGCGAATTGTCGTCACAAAAATTAAAAGCCGATCTGGATTTTGGAGCGCTTGAAAATGGATTGGTAATGGTGAAAGTAGGAATTTCGTCCGTCAGTACTGCAAATGCCCTCGAAAATATGAAAGCTGAAATTCCGACCTGGAATTTTGAACAGGTGGTAGCCGATGCCGACCTGAAATGGAACAAGGAACTTGCGCATGTAACTGCTGTGAACCGCGATACTGCAACGTTAACTAAATTCTACACGGCTTTATACCACACCATGATTGCTCCTTCTGTTTTTCAGGATGTAAATGGGGACTATCGCGGGAGCGACAAAAAAATCTATCGCGACACCACTTTTGTAAATTACACCACTTTCTCGCTTTGGGATACCTACCGCGCTGCACATCCATTGTTCACGCTGGTTGAACCCGACCGTGTAAATGATTTTGGAAACACGATGCTGCATATTTTTGATCAGCAGGGAAAACTTCCGGTTTGGCATCTTATGGGCAACGAAACCAATTGTATGGTTGGTTACAGCGCCGTGCCGGTTATTGTTGATGCTTACCGGAAAGGATTTAGAGGATTTGATGCTGAACGTGCTTTTCAGGCAGTTAAAACTACTGCGATGGGAGACGAGCGGGGAATAAATTTCGTGAAGGAAAAAGGATTTATGCCGGCGAACTCTGATGTTGAAACGGTTGCCAAAGGTTTGGAATATGCTGTAAGCGACGGATGCGTTGCTTTGTTTGCAAAAGATTTGGGCAAAGACGAAGACTTTCAGTATTTTGAAAAGCGTGGCAAGTATTACCGAAATTACTTTGATCCATCAGTTGGATATATGCGCGGACGTATTTCTGAAACTGAATGGCGCACTCCATTCGATCCGTTTAAGGCAAAACACCGCGATGATGATTTTTGTGAAGGTAACTCATGGCAATACACGTGGTTGGTACCTCAGGATGTTGATGGGTTGGTTGAGATGATGGGTGGACGCGAAAAATTTCTGGCAAAACTCGACGAATTTTTTACGGCAAAAGGTGATATGGGCGAACATGCTTCGAATGATATTACGGGTTTGATCGGTCAGTATGCGCATGGCAACGAACCAAGCCACCACATTGCATATTTGTATGCTTTGGAAGGCCAGCCAAATAAAACTGCTGACCTGGTGCGTAAAATCATGACCGAATTTTATACCACAAAATCTGATGGATTGATCGGAAATGAAGATGTGGGACAAATGTCAGCCTGGTACGTGCTTTCGGCTATGGGCTTTTATCAGGTTCATCCGGCAAGTGGCGAATTTGTTTTTGGAAGTCCGGTACTCGACGAAGCAACGATTCATTTTCCTTCAGGAAAAAACTTTACCGTAAAAGCAGTAAATAACAATCCTGAAAACAAGTACATCAAATCGAAAACATGGAACGGACAACCGTACACAAAAAATTACATTTCGTATCAGGATATGATTTCCGGAGGAGAATTGGTACTGGAAATGACTTCAGTGAAATAGCCTCTAAAAAGAAAATAAGTTAACGATAAAAAATGTATCGTTCTAATTAACTGCGATTTACAAATCGTAAATAGTAAATTCTTTAATAGTAAATTTTTTAATTTATGCTTCAAAAAATAGTTGTACGATTGATCTTTTCGCTGATCACAATTTTGGCTTGTTTCAACGTTCTGTTGGCTCAACCGATGAATTTTCGCAATACGGAATTAACCTTGGATCAGCGTGTTGATGCATTGGCCGGGGAATTAACTACCGCAGAGAAAATCTCATTGCTGGGATATAATAATCAGGGAGTTCCGCATTTGGGAATTCCGGTTTATAATTGGTGGAACGAAGCTTTGCATGGTGTGGCCCGTGCTGGCGAGGCTACTGTGTTTCCACAGGCAATTGCCATGGCTGCTACTTTTAACGACCAGCTTATCCATCAGATTGCCGATGCGATTTCGACGGAAGCCAGGGCGAAATACAACCTTGCGGTGGCCAAAAATCATCGGGTTCAATACCTTGGATTGACATTTTGGTCGCCCAATGTGAATATTTTTCGTGACCCGCGCTGGGGAAGAGGTCAGGAAACTTATGGCGAAGATCCATACCTGACTTCGCGAATGGGGGTGGCGTTTATCTCCGGAATTCAGGGCAACGATCCGAATTACATGAAAGCTTCCGCCTGTGCCAAACATTTTGCAGCTCACAGCGGCCCCGAATATAACCGGCATGTTTT
>Ga0351946_1008_pt1 | contig 26813 bp, 20 predicted proteins | sample BONcelT113001F15_FD_206832 | JGI IMG/M metagenome (GOLD analysis project Ga0351946, IMG submission 206832) | Enriched cells from coal bed in the Powder River Basin, Montana, United States - BONCAT cells T11 rep3 HSBNCT.T11.300.1.F15 ...
CGGGCACGGTTCGTGCACGGCCGGATGGCACGATCAACCCCAACCTCACTTCGGGCAAGGTCGAGGTTTTTTGCGAGCAAATGGAGGTGCTGAACCCTTCGGTCACACCACCTTTCCAGCTGGACGACGATCACCTGTCGGAAACGACCCGCCTGACACATCGCGTACTGGATCTGCGCCGTCCGCAGATGCAAAACAACCTGCGCCTGCGCTATAAAGTCACGATGGAAGTGCGCAAGTTCCTTGACGCGAACGGTTTCATCGACATCGAAACGCCAATGCTGACAAAATCGACGCCAGAAGGCGCGCGCGATTATCTGGTGCCGTCTCGCGTCAATGCCGGCAACTTCTTCGCTTTGCCGCAATCGCCGCAATTATTCAAGCAATTGCTGATGGTCGCCAACTTCGACCGCTACTACCAGATTACCAAATGCTTCCGCGATGAGGATTTGCGCGCCGATCGCCAGCCGGAATTCACGCAGATTGACTGTGAAACTTCATTCATGAGCGAAGAAGAAATCCGCGCCATGTTCGAAGAATTGCTGCGCACGACTTTCAAGAATGCGATCAATGTCGACCTGCCCAAACCTTTTCCGGTGATGGATTACAACACTGCCATGGGCAAGTACGGCTCCGACAAGCCGGACATGCGCGTGAAGCTCGAATTCACCGAACTGACCGATGTGATGAAGGATGTCAACTTCAAGGTCTTTAGCGGTGCAGCCAACATGGAGGGCGGCCGCGTCGTGGGCTTGCGCGTACCGGGTGGCTCGAAGGAGGGCTCAGGCATGCCGCGCTCCGAAATAGATGCTTACACCCAGTTTGTCAGCATTTATGGCGCAAAGGGACTGGCTTACATCCGCGTCAATGAAATGGCGAAGGGGGCCGCTGGTCTGCAGTCGCCCATCGTCAAGAACCTGCACGATGCGGCACTGGCGACTATTCTCGAACGCACCGGCGCGCAGGATGGCGATCTGATTTTCTTCGGTGCCGACAAGACCAAAGTCGTCAACGACGCGATGGGCACCCTGCGCGTCAAAATCGGCCACTCCGAATTCGGTCAAAAGAACGGCCTGCTGGAAGGTGGATGGAAGCCGTTGTGGGTTGTTGATTTTCCGATGTTCGATTATGACGAGGAAGGCGATCGCTGGGTTGCCTGTCACCATCCCTTCACCTCCCCAAAGGATGGACACGAAGACTATCTGGAAACCGATCCCGGTCGTTGCATCGCCAAAGCGTATGACCTGGTGCTCAACGGCTGGGAACTGGGCGGAGGTTCTGTTCGAATTCACAAGGAAGCGGTTCAAAGCAAAGTATTCCGCGCCCTCAAAATCGATGCCGAAGAAGCGCAGCAAAAATTCGGTTTTCTGCTTGACGCACTGCAGTACGGCGCGCCACCGCATGGCGGCATCGCCTTCGGCCTTGATCGCATCGTCACCATGATGACGGGAGCCGAGTCGATTCGGGATGTGATTGCCTTTCCAAAAACGCAGCGCGCGCAGTGCCTGCTGACGCAGGCGCCATCCGAAGTGGATGAGCGCCAGTTGCGCGAACTCCATATTCGCCTGCGTGCAGCCGAACCGGCAATCAAGGGCTAAACCCACTAAGCAAAGGAGCGATTAAAACGCTCCTTTTTTCATTCGCATGACTTACAAAATCCCTGAATCCATCCTGGTCGTCATTCATACCACCGAACTGGAAGTACTGCTGATGGAGCGCGCGGACCGGCCCGGCTTCTGGCAATCCGTGACTGGCGCAAAAGATTCTGCCGATGAGCCGCTTTTTCAAACGGCCATGCGAGAAGTCATGGAGGAGACCGGCATTCGGATTGTTGCCGACGCGCCGACGCAGGGACACGAAGTGCCAGCCAAGCGGTTGCGCGACTGGGGGATTGCCAATGTCTACAATATCTATCCGCAGTGGCTTTACCGCTACGCGCCCGGCGTAACAAAAAATACCGAGCATGTTTTCGGTCTGTTAGTGCCGCGCGGCGTGCCGGTATTGCTGGAGCCGCGCGAGCATCTGCGATATATGTGGCTGCCTTATCGCGAAGCAGCCGACAAGTGCTTTTCTCCATCCAATGCAGAGGCGATTCTGCAATTGCCGCGATTTGCGTGATGGATGCCGGGACGAGCTTGACATACAAAAGCAGCAATCCCTGCGCTATCCTAAGCCAATTTCTCTTGGCTTTTGCCTCTCAAATGCGCTAAAATCCTCAATGGGCGTCGCTCGCCGAGAGCGGTTTTCAAGCCTGACCATGTTCAGCAATCGCAGGGGCTTACATCCACCCTTGCGCCGAACATATATTGAATACAGTAAGCGTCGTCTTCCAGCCCTAAACCTCAGCAAAGGCTTGCAATGCGAACACTTGTCAGTTTGTTGCCCGTAAAAGATATTGCAGCAAAAATGAACGACAGGATGCTGTTTTTAAAAAGTTACCTGAAGAACCCCGCTTCGATGGGATCCATTACACCCTCGTCCGATGCACTTGGCAAAGCTATTGGCGAACTGGTTGATTCGCTCGAAGCATGTAGCGTGATAGAGGTCGGCGCCGGAACCGGCGCCATCACAAAGCATTTGCTCAGTAAGAACCCGAAGTTAATTGAAATTGACGAAGACTTGTCACACCTGCTGGCGCAGAAATTTCCCGGCCTAGTAGTCAGGAACCGATGCTGCCTGGAGGCGATACGGGAGCGGCAATCCATTTTTGGCCTGGTGGTTTCCATACCGCTTATCAATAACCCATTTCGAGACGAGTTCATCAAGGAGCTGGATCAAGCATACCAATCCGGCTTTCTGAAATGGTGCGTTATCTATACCTATGGATTTCATAACCCACTGGATGGGGTTTCCTTCCGGACGAAGGAGAGAAAAAAGATCGTCCTGAGGAACATTCCGCCGGCGCATGTTTGGCTGTACCAGTAACTGCCAGAAGGCCGCTTCATGGCGTTGCCCTGGGCGACAGGGTCATCGCTTGGCAGGCTACTGAAAAATGTACTTCGTAGAGACGCACAGTGCGCAGGAGCCGTAATGTGCCAGGCGTACAGGAGGATTCCGAGCACTGCGCCGCGCCACAGATAGCAACCGCTGTAGTTTTTCAGCCGCCTGTCAATCCGCACCAAATTCCGACAACAAACTAATCGTTCTTGCGCGTGACTTGGCGCTGACCGCTTCCGTCACAGCCTTGATTCGTGCCGCATGAATGGCCGCCGGAATTCTTTTCGGCGTTTCAGCATTCTTATGGGCAATGGCACCGGCATCGACCGCGCGCGCTGCATCAAGGGCCTTCTGCCACAATGCCGCTTGCGGGTAGGGTTTGTCTGCAAAACTAATGCTGCCCTTGCCTCGCCCGCGAAAGTCGCATTCTGCCGCTGCGACCATGTCCAGAAATCGCTGCGGCCTGCGGATGGCATCGCACCGTTCCAGCAGTTTGACGATGGTGTCAGGACGCATGTCCAGACCGCGACCGATATTGCCGTGCTCTCGCGCGGTCATCAGGGCCAGGTCGCGGCAGTCGTTGGGCACCCGAAGGCGCTCGCAAATGTTTTCGAGCAGCGGCACTCCCAGCGCCTCATGCCCATGATGTCGCGGCCAATTGGAAGAAGGCGTCACCCCTTTTCCAAGGTCATGCATCAGCGCAGCAAAGCGCACCGGCAAGGAAAGCTGTTTTTCTGCTGCCAGATCAAGCACGATCATCACATGGATACCGGTGTCGATTTCTGGATGATGAATTTCGGGCTGCGGCACACCCCATAGCGCATTGAGCTCTGGCAGGATGCGCGCCAGCGCACCACAGCCTCGCAATACCGTGAACATGCGCGAAGGGTGTCGCTCCATTAACCCTCGTGCCAGCTCCTGCCAGACACGCTCAGAAACCAGCGCATCCGTTTCGCCATGCTCAACCATTTGTCGCATCAGCGCACCAGTTTCCGGCGCGATTGAAAAATCGGGAAATCGTGCAGCAAAACGGGCAACGCGCAATACGCGCACCGGGTCTTCGGCAAAAGCGTCTGACACATGGCGAAAAACGCGGTTGTGCAAATCGTTTTTCCCGCCAAACGGATCGAACAGGTTGCCCGCTTCATCCTGCGCCATCGCATTAATGGTCAAATCGCGCCGCCGCAGATCATCTTCCAGTGACACTTCATCCGAGGTATGAAACACAAAACCGCGATACCCGGGTGCCGTCTTGCGCTCGGTACGAGCCAGCGCATATTCTTCTCGCGTCACAGGATGCAGAAAAACCGGAAAATCCTTGCCTACCGGTGTGTAACCCAGCGCCAGCAGCTTTTTCGGCGTCGCGCCAACAACCACATGGTCGCGATCCTGCACCGGCAAGCCAAGCAGCTGATCGCGAACAGCGCCGCCGACGGTGTATGTTTTCATGTCGACCCACCGTGTGGCATTGATTCACGCGTTGCGACCATGTAACCATGAGAGGCCAGTACATGCCTCAGGTTCTCACTTTGCCACGAGTCCGGATCGGTAATGAGTTTGGCGGCATCTTCAGCCAGCATGGCAAGCAATGTTGCCGGAGTGAATGCCGCTCCGTGGGAAGCAAAGCCGTCTCCGATCGCACTGCAGTTGTTGCAGCGCCCGGCCAGTTCTGCCAGCGCTGTTGCTACCTCGACTGGCACCTCCACCTCGATCACGGTGCGTGTCTTCATGGCAGCACCGTCGCGGCATATGCCACCGGCGTTACTGATCCCAGTCTGGCTTTCAGGGACTGCGGCCGGTTTTCGAACATGGCTGCGTAATAGGTGGCGTTGGATAGCACATTTTTCACATAGCCGCGCGTTTCCGAAAACGGAATCGTTTCCGCAAAAATTGCACCTTCTACCGGACGCGTCAGTGTCGAACGCCAGTTGCGCGGGCGCTTGGGTCCGGCATTGTAGGCGGCAGATGCCATCGCCTGTGAGCCATCGAGATCGTTCAGCACCATCTTCAGATAATTGGTGCCGAGGGCAATATTGATTTTCGGGTCGTTCACCGCGCTCGGACTGAATCCCTCCATGCCGACTTTGCGCGCCACCCATTTCGCTGTCGCCGGCATCAGCTGCATCAGACCCGATGCGCCCGCACTGGATTTCGCATTCATCACAAAGCGCGACTCCTGCCTGATCAATCCGTAGGCCCATGCCATGTCCAGACCAAGCTGCCTGGTCGCGGCCTGCATCAGATCACGGTAGGGTGTCGGAAATCGCTGCGTGAAATCAAAATCCTGCTTGGTGCGGTCAGAAGTGTTGACCATACGATCAAGCAGCCTCTTTTCACGCGCAAATTCAGCTGCGGCAAACAACTCGCGCTCATTCATCCCGCGCAACTCCCAGTTCCATTCTCGCACGCCTTCAAATCGCATGTTGAGCTTGAAGAACTTGATGGCGCGTGCCAATCCCGGGTTGGCTGTCATTGGCATGATTTCCGCTGCAGTCACCGGCGTCACCTGAGGCGGAATGCTTATCGGCTGACCCAGTTCCTCAAGCGCGAGCTGTCCGTAAAAGTGGTACTGGTGTGCGATGGAACGATACAGCGTTTGCGCCTCCCCTCCTCTGCCCTCCTCTGCCAGTGCTCGACCCAGCCAGTAAACCCAAGCCGGATCAGCCTGAAGCGATCGCGGCATTGCACCTATCGCCTCTTTCACCATTTTCCAGTCCCCTGCGCGCAGGGCAGCTCGAACCTTCCATTCGTGGCCGTCTATCGACAAGCGCGCATTCCCGGCTTTACGCCAGTAGCTGATGGCTTCCGGCGCCAGATTAGCCGAAGCAGGAAAGGCAATTTGCGCCCAGGCCATCGCCTGCTCCTGCGGCGAAAGTCTGCGAACAGCATGCTTCAGCACAAAAGCAGCGGCCTGCTCATGGTTTTTTCTCGCCAGACGACCCAGCGCGATCATGAAAGTCTCGTGCGCGGCGCGGCCGCTTTGCGGGCCGCGCGCAAGCGTCAGCAGCGGCAGGTCAACCGATCGCGCCACCTGCCCGTCTCGTGCGCCAACCAGTTCCGCCAAATCTTCCGCCAGCCCGCCCCTGCCGACTTCTCCGGCCAGCCTGATCTGCGACCAGACATCATCCGCGCTGAACTGGCCATTCTTTGACAGTGCTGCAATCAATGCCTTGCAGGCTTCGCCGTACTTCTTTGGCGTTGTGAGCAACTCGCGCGCGTCATCAGCCACCTTGCGGCCTTTTGCCGCAGACGACATCAGGGCATAACATTTCACCTGCAAGTCATCCTGCACCACAAATTGCGGGTAATGCTGATCGAATGCCGCCCAATTGCGCTGACGACCCATTTCCAGCAACCAGTCATTGCGCAACCTGTCGGCAATCGCGCTCCCGGCGTAGCGCGACAAAAAGTCATCAATTTCCCTAGCAGACGCATTTTTGATGCGCGTTTTCAGGCGGTAATAATCGACATAGGAGGGTGTGTCATAATTCTTCAGGCTATCCGCCAGCTGCGCTGCTTTGGCGGCGTTGTCCTTGCGAGCAGCCTCGCGCAGGTCCAGAAACAGACTGTCTGCGTCCTCTGCTGCGTGAGACAGCGGCGTGAAGGCCGCAAAAATGCAAATGACGAAAGCGGCAATACTCGAACGACAAGACACAATGCAATCCTCAATTTCAACTGACACGCTGTGAGTTTACCACCAAGCCCGTCCGACAAAGCGGCACTGCGCCGCGCCCTGCTCGACCGTCGTCAGCGCATCAGCGACGGCGACCGTTTGCGCTGGAATGCAGCGATCGAATCCAAGCTTGAGCAATGGCTTGCCTCGCACACTCTGACAGCGCTGGGCGTGTATTTGCCCATCCGCAACGAGCCTGAACTATTGGGTTATTACGCCAAGCTGGTTGCGCGAGGCATCAAGCTATCGCTGCCAATCGTCGTTGGCAAGGATCAGCCCTTGCAGTTTGCCGCCTGGGCGCCGGGAGATAAAATGGCAAAAGATGCGTTTGGCGTCCCCGTTCCGGCACAAGTGTCGTTTGTGCCATTACCCGGGGCACTGCTCGTACCCTGTGTCGGCTTCAATGCGCAGGGTTTTCGTCTCGGTTATGGCGGCGGTTTTTATGACCGCACGCTGGCGCAAACCCCCAAGCCTGTTGCCATTGGCATTGCCTATGCCTGTCAGGAGGCCGCATTTGAAGTTGGGGCGCATGACATCCCCATGGATGCGATCGTCACCGAATCCTAGCCTGAACAGCAAAGCATCTATGCCAGCGCTGTGTCGTCGGTGTCGTGATTTTTTCCGTACAGTTCGCGCCAGTGGCGCAACGCACCGCGAATCTCCTCCTTGATCTGCTCATCGTTCCACGGCTTGGTCAGAAAGCGGTAGGCCGCGCCCTTGTTGATCGCGTCAGTTACGGTTGCAATTTCGGAATAGGCAGACAGCACCATACGCACCGTTTCCGGATAAAGCCCCTTCACCTGCGACAGAAAATCGGTTCCGCTCATTTCCGGCATCCGCTGATCCGAAATGACCAGCTGCACGGGGTTTTGCGCCAGCAGCGAAAAAGCAGCAGCCGGGCTTTCAGCCGAAAGAATGGTATATCCCTCGCGCCGCAGAACACGCCTCAGCGCCGAAAGGATATTTGCCTCATCATCGACAATCAGGATGGTGTGCTCACCCTGGCCCGTTTGCGGCAGAGTGATATTCATTTTTACATCCTGCTGCAGCATATTCGTTATTTCATCGACCGGAAGTGGCCGGGAAAACAGGAAGCCCTGCATCTCGTCACAATCGCATCGCCGCAAGTACAGCATCTGCTCGGTTTTTTCGACGCCTTCGGCCAGCACTGTCTTGCCGAGCTTGTGCGACATCGCGATGGTCGCCTGCGCGATCGCCGCGTTCGCCGGATTGGTTGTGATATCGCGCACAAAAGACTGATCAATCTTGACGACATCAATCGGGAAACGCGACAAGTAGGCCATTGAAGAGTAGCCGGTTCCAAAATCGTCCAGCGAGATGCGCACGCCCAGCGATTTAAGCTGCCCCATATTACGGATGGCCGCACCCATGTCCTGCATCATCGCGCTTTCCGTGATTTCAATTTCCAGAAAACGGGCATCCAGCTTCCAGTGATTCAAACTGGATGCAATGTTATCTGGCAGATCAGGCATGCGAAAATGGCGCGCGGCAAGATTGACCGCGACCTTGATCGGGGGCAAGCCAGAATCTATCCAGACTCGCATCTGCCGGCAAACCTCATTCAACACCCACTCGCCAATGGCGATGATCTGATCGCTTTCTTCCGCCAGCGGAATAAATCGATCCGGCCCGATCATGCCGTGCTGCGGATGCTGCCAGCGAATCAGCGCTTCGAGGCCGATGATGTTGCCCGACATAAGGCTGACCTGCGGTTGGTAATGCAGCGTCATTTCACCGCGTGCGATGGCTTGCGGCAAATCGCGTCGCCAGTTCTCCGCCTCTGCCATGGTGGCCTCGTAGCGACTGACCGCATTGCCACCGGCGCTCTTGACCTTGAAAGTTGCATTGATGGCGTTTGCCAGCAGTTCCAGCGGTGTTTCGCCGTTCTCGGGGTAGCAGGCAATGCCAATCGATGCGGTGACATTGATGTTTCGATCAGCGTACTGAAAAGGCTGGCGGATGGCCGCAAGAATTTTCTCCGCGATTTCCTGACTGCTGGTGCTAAGCCCGTGCCTGCCGGGAGCGATTAGAATGGCAAACTCCCCTTCAGAAAGGTGCGCCAGCATGTCGCTCTCACCAAGCACACCATTTATGTGCGCGGCTGCATCGACGATGAACAGCTCGGAAGCCTCAAGACCGAAGCCGGAATGAAATTTCTTGAAATTGTCGAGATCGACATGCAGGAGCGCAATCTCCAGTCCAACCAGCGCAGCCGATTCAATTGCAGCGGTCAACTCGCGAAGAAAAGCCAGGCGGTTCGGCAAGCCGGTCAACTGATCAAACAGAATAAGCTGATCGATTTTCTGTTCATATTGCTGGCGCTTAGAAACATCCTCACCGATCGCAAAATAATATTGCACGGCGCCGCTGGCATCGCGAATGGCGGCAATCGTCTTGCCTTCGATATAGAGATCACCGTCTTTCCGACGGTTGATAAATTCACCCCGCCAGACCTCGCCCCGCTCGATAGTCCCCCGCAATTGCGCATACACCTCATTGGGCGTCTTTCCGGATTTGAATACCGCCGGCGTTCGCCCGAGCAGTTCATCACTGGAAAATCCGCTGATTTCCATGGCCGCCGGATTGGCGTACAGAATCCTGACCCGGTTGTTGGTGATCACGATGCCGCCGCTCTGATTCTCAATCACCCTCTGGAATAGCGCTGCAATCTCCTGATTCTGGCGAATCAGGGTCAGGTCAAATCCCGTCATGTGGATGGGTGCGACCTTGTCGCGCAGCGACTCGGGCCACTCGACATTCCAGATCATGGGGATGTGCTGACCATCGCTGCGCAACAAATCCAGTTCGACCTGTTGCGTTGATCGTGAACTTTCCGGATCGGCCAGAACTGCTTCCAGTGCCTCAAGGTCCTTCTGATCGGCAGTAATCATTGCGCGCAAAGGCTGACCAACGATTTGAGCCGCTGTTTCATTCCCAAGCAATTTCATGCCGACCGGATTGATGAAATGGATGACAGATTGCCGGTCGAGATGCAATACCGCGAAGTTGACATGATCAAACGAATGAACTGAATTTTGGCTTTTGCGGCTCATGCTCCTCGCTCCATGGGAACCTTTCGGTTGCATCAGGCTACGGCTTCCGGATCGACTGGCAGCACCACCCGGAAAATCGTTCCGTCACCCTTCTCAGAGCTGACTTCAATTCTTCCTTTATGGCGCTGGACGATGCCCCAGGCAATTGACAGCCCCAGGCCAGTTCCTTTACCGGCCGGTTTGGTGGTGAAGAATGGTTCGAAGATGCGCTTCTTGTTGTGAGGCTCGATACCTCGCCCGTCATCCTGGATTTCTATCCACACTTCACCGCCTTCGCTTCCGGTTCGTATGACAATGACACCCTGCTCCTCTATGGCCTGTGCAGCATTCAGCAGGAGGTTCATCAATACCTGGCTGATCTGCGCCGGAACACAATGTACCTTCGGCAGCTCTCCCAAGTGGCGATCGACCCGGACATTGTATTTAAAATCATTCAGCACAATTTTCAGAACTGCATCCAGCCCCTGATGTATGTCGGCCCACTCCCAGCCGGAATCACCGATGCGTGCGAAATTATTGAGATCCTGAACGATGACATTGACCCGCTCCAGGCCGTCGCGCGATTCGCTGATCAACTGGCGCAAGTCATTGACGATGAAATGATGTTCAGCCTCATTTTTAATTTCATGCACCCGTGAAAAGATCTCCGGGTTTTTGTCGGCATACTGCTTTTCAATTTCACCGTAGGCTGCGTCGATGGCGAGTAGCGAATTGACATATTGCGTCAGCGCATTGAAGTTTGATCGGACAAAGCTGATGGGGTTGTTGATTTCGTGCGTGATACCGGCTGCCAACTGCCCGACCGCTGCCAGCTTGGCTGATTGCAACAACTGGTTCTGCGCCTCTTCAAGATTCTGGTTGAGCGTCTTTAAGGCGGCCACTTTCTCTTCCAGCTCTTCTTCGGCATGCTTTCGTATGGCAAGCTCCTCGCGTAGCGCGCTCGTGCGTTCTTTAACCAGCTCCGCCAGCCTTTCGTTTTCCCGCCGCTGCACCACCGCAGCGGCCTTGATTTTTGCCATCGCCCTGATCTGCGCTATCAGCTCGGCTTCCTCCAGCGGCTTGGAAAGAAAGGCTTCGCCACCCACCTCCAATGCCTTAATGCGGCTTTCGCGATCGGTTTGCAGCGCTGTCAGAAACACGACCGGGATATGCCGCACGCGTTCGTCCGCCTTCAATCTGCGACACACCTCAAATCCGTCCATCCCCGGCATCACGATATCCAGCAGGATGACATCCGGGTCTTCATTCAAGGCCATCTCGATGCCCTGACTGCCTTTCAGCGCGGATGTAAAGATGGCGTCTGGCAGCGCATCCTCGACGACAGCCTTCAGCGTCGTCAGGTTGTCCTGAATGTCATCGACGGCCAGAATTTTCAATTTATTCGGTTTCATGCAGCATTTGTCGAATCGTTTGTTCCAGCAATTCCCCATCGACGGGCTTTGACAGATAGCCGTCGAACCCGCGCGCCAGTATAGCCTCCCTGTTTCCTGCCATGGCACTGGCGGTCACGGCGAGCACGGGTATGTGCTGAATGGTCTCGTCGTTGCGAATTTCTTCCAGCGCCTTGAATCCATCCATCACAGGCATCGAAATGTCCATCAAAATAAGGTCCGGGTGATATATACGCGCGCGCTCCAGACCCTCCTGGCCGTTGGTGGCTTCCTTGACGGTATAGCGATCCTGCAGCAGCGCCCTGATCGTTTTCAGATTGTCAAGGTTGTCCTCAACCACCAGCACCAGTGGCTTGCCATCCATTTCCTTGTTGACCGGAGCAGGCCCCATCCGCGGCTTTCGTATATTTTTTGGCATGACCATGGAACTCACAGCACGCAGCAATTCTGCCTTGTTGATGTCGCCCTTCTGGATCAGCTGATGGATGTGATTGCTAGTGAGGAAGCTCAGCTCATCGCGCGTCACATGTTTAGCCGTCAAGATCAACACCGGTATCTGTGCGGTCTTTTCGATACTGCGGATCGATTTCAGCACGCCAAAGCCATCAACCTCCGGCATCATCAAATCAAGAATCATCGCATCGGGCAGCGCCTTATTGATTTGCTCGATGGCTTCCCTGCCGTTGCCTGCAACCTGCACCTCATATCCTTGCCCCTCGAGAATGTCGGTCAACTGCACCACTGCCGGTGCGTTGTCCTCGACCACCAGTATTCGCCTTCTCTGACCTGAAACGGATGGCGCCAAATCTCTAGCCAGAGCCGGTTTGCTGATGTTCACCGCTTCCAGTACGCCGACATTACTGATGGTCAGCGGCAAGGTCAGTGTAAATGCCGAGCCCTTTCCGAGCGCACTCTGCAAGGCGATGCTGCCTTGCAGCAGCGTGGCATATTTTTTTGCTATCGACAGGCCCAGTCCGGTGCCGCCATAGTTGCGAGTCATGCTTTCATCCGCTTGCCGGAATTCGTCAAAGATATAGGGGATTTTGTCATTCGCGATGCCGATGCCGGTATCCGTCACGGTGATTTGGATGGCATCTCCCTGCACAACGGCATCAATCTCCACCGAGCCGTGATCCGTAAACTTTACGGCATTGGCGATCAGGTTTTGCAGAATATGACGGCACTTGGTCAGATCGCTCCGTACGGGAGGCAGTCCTTCCATGATCTTGTTGTGCAAGCCGACTTCCTTTTGCCTCGATTGCGGCGCGATCATTGTCACCAGCTCGTTGACCAGCTCTCGCACCGAAAAGCGGCTTAGCAGAATTTCTTCCTTGCCGGATTCGATGCGCGACAAATCCAGGATGTCGTTGATCAGCTCCAGCAGATTTTTGCCATTGCGTTCGATGACCTCAAGATAGCTGTACTCCTCTTCCGGTATGGCATTTGCAAGCCGCCGGCTCAAAACGCTGGCAAGGGCAATGACCGAATTGAGCGGCGTGCGCAACTCGTGGCTCATGTTTGACAGGAAGGTGCTTTTCAGACGATTGGCCTCATCTAGCTGCCTCTTTTGCAGTTCCAGCTCAATATTCTGTTCGCTCAATTCATCGCCCTGAATCGCCAGCTCCGTCTTTTGCGCCTCGAGTTCCTGATTCTGATGTTCCAGCCTTTGCGAGAAGTCCCGGATTTTCTGCAGCACCAGAACGCCGTTCAGACGCGCGGTCAGAACGCTCCAGATATCGCTGACCAGTCGCAGCGATGACGCAGAATAGCGCCGGACGCTCGCGAGCGACAGTACCGCTACGACATCATCTCCTGAAAGGATGGGAACGGTAATAATTTCCTGCGGCCTGAAGTCTGCGCCGACTGTTTTGAAGAGGAAGCGCGTATCCTCCGGGATGCCGCTGATATGCTGTATCTGCCGTGTGGCCAGTGCCACCCCAAACTCGCCTTCGCGCTCCGTTGCCGAAAACGAAGTGCGGCCATCTGACGCAAGACCGATAGACTCGAAGTGCTCGAATAAGGTTTTTGCATCATTCAGCAAATACACCGCGCCGAGCTGCGAACCCGTTTTCTGCAGTAGGGTCTCCAGTAGCGCCTGACAAAACGAGTGGAGCCTTTCCTCATTCAGCATCCGCGCGGTAACCTGCGCTGCGCTGTCCTTGCTTTGCAGTTCAAACTGAACAAATTCGGCAAGCGCATTAAAGGAGTCCGATAGAACACCAAGCTCGTTGGCGGAAACATAGTCGCTACGGGCTTCAACATTGCCTTCGCGAAATTGATCTGCTGCCGTATTTAGTACCTTGAGTGGTTCGCGTATCAGACGATAGAGGTAATGACCTATACCACCTAGCGCCAGTAGCATAACTACCAGCATTATCGTAAGCTCGGTCATGGTGACGTCTTTGTGCTGCTTCGCATCTGTAAAGAATTTGTCTGCACGTTTCTTTGCAAAGCCACTTATCTTCTCAATTTTGGCATGCAGTATCTCAGCTTGCTCGGCTCCAGCCCCGCCAGATTTGACCCGATTTCTTGCTTCAGATACGCTGCCACTCATCATCAAGCGAATCGTTTCGCTGCGAATGCCTCTCCAGCGAGTGAACTCTGCACGCAGAGCGTCTATGTCGCTTGGAGGGCCGAGATATCGCTCCTCCAGCGTGTCGATTTGCCTTGTCGCGCGAGCCTCAATCAGATCAATGTTTTTTATGATGGCCTGAATTTCTTTTTCGCTCTCCGCCAAAAACAGATCTTTCATCTCGCGGTGTATCGCCAGCGCATCTGACTTGATTTCGCCAATCGTCATGCGAACGGTGTACGGGTGGTCGTACAAGCCCTTGGTTTCCTGCCACAGGCTTTGCGCCTGATGCCAGGCGAAAGCGCCCGACAGGGCAACCAGTATCAGGATGGCGCCCAGCCCAAGCTGCAGCTGGGTACTTATTCTCAGGTCTTTCAACTTCATCAGTCGCCTTTACGCATGGTCTTCTGAAATAGGGAGGAGGGTATTGCCGCTGGGCGGAAGCCTTCCTGTTTCGACACAATATCCCTTTCCGCCTCGCCAGTCGCCAGGTATCCCCTGTCAGACAGCGATCGGTGCATCCTTCTCAGAATATCTTGCCGGATATCGGATCGATAATAAAACAACAGGTTACTGCAGAAAATCAAGTCGAAATCACCATAAATGCTGGCCGCCGGACTTGATGCGTGCTCATCCAGCAAGTCATGAATGGAAAAATCCACCTTGTTTTTAATCCGGTCTGCGATCCGGTAAGTCTCACCCTCGCAAGCAAAATACTCCTTGAGGTGATGAAGACGAACTTGCCGCACAGCGGACACATCGTATACCCCCTGCTGCGCCAGTGTCAGTTCCCTGGCCGAATGATCGGTGGCAAAAATCCGTGGCACGACAGTACTTTCCGAGCGAGCCATCAATTCATCCAGCAGAATGGCAACGGAATAGATCTCCTGCCCGGCGGCGCACCCCGCTGACCAGACGCGGATTTCCCTTCCGCCACTTTTCTCCTTTTCTGCCAGCAGGCTGGGGAGAATCCACTGCTCCAGCAGGGCAAAGGTCAGCGGGTTCCTGAAAAATTCACTGTACCCTATATTCAGCGATCTGCAGAAGCTTTCTGCCTCATCGCTGCTGCGTGCCAGGAGCTCGACATACGCTTGGGCGGTCTTGGCGCCGATCGCCTGCTGGCGCTTTTCGATGGTTTTTGCCAGGAACCCTTCATCGTATTGATCAATCGGGCGATGATGCGTCTGCGCCATGATCTGCACGATTTCCCCAAGTTCCTGGCTCATCCTCCGACCGCATCCTTTCCGCTATTTTTTCCGGCAAGCGCATCCACAGGCAGAATAACGCGAAACACGCTGCCACGGCCAGATTCTGACTCGACTTCTATCCGCCCCATGTGTCTTTGAACAATGCTCTGCGAAAGGGACAAGCCCAATCCTGTCCCCTGGCCAACCGGCTTGGTGGTAAAGAATGGCTCAAACAGCCTGCGCCTGTTTTCCGGCAGCACTCCCGTTCCGTTATCCTGTATCGCCACCCAGACCTGATCGCGTTCGCACCCGGTGCTGATGTTGACCTCTCCCTTTAAAACGATCGACTGCGCTGCGTTGATGATCAGGTTCAGGAACACCTGATTGATCTGTGCCGGTATGCAGTGCACCAGCGGCAGATGTCCATATGTGCAGCGGATTTCGATATCTGGATTGATAAGACTGCGGACGATATTGAGCGTACCGTCCAGTTCATCATGCAGGCTGACCCACTGCCAGTCGGTTTCGCCCACGCGCGCGAAGTTTTTTAGGTCCTGGACAATTCTGCTGACTCGCGCCAAACCGGATCGGGATTCATCTACCAGACTGCGCAGGTCGTTTACGATAAAGTCGTAGTTGGTTTTTTGCTTGATTTGTTTTACTCGCTCCAGAGCTTGCGGAATATTGTCCGCAAGACCGCCTTCGATTTCGCGATAGGCTGCGTCAATTTGAAGCAGGTCTCCTATATATTCAGACAGGGCATTCACATTGGACTGAACAAAACTTACCGGGTTGTTGATCTCATGGGCGACACCGGCGGCCAGCATGCCGATGGCAGCCAGTTTTTCTGACTGGATCAGCTGATTTTGCGTCTCTTCCAGCTTTCGGTTCAATTCCTTCAGCTCCTGCACTTGCTGCTTCAGTGCCGCTTCTACGCGAATGCGACGGGCAATTCGCCACAAATCGTTGCCGATTAATTGCAGCGACAGGGTGTCTTCATCGTTGTAGTCTGCTTTTTTGTTTCCGACGAGAAGTACAAGTCGTACGAGGCCATCCTCCACCACCGGCATACTCAGAAGGCGTTCTATGTGTGTGCCACCCGAGTGTACTGTCTCGGCGCCCAGTGTCCTGGCGTAGTCATTGAAAACCCAGGCCTTCTTGCCGACAATGCATCTGGCCCAGGGTCTGGCTTCACTGACGGGACACGCGTTGCGGCTGTTCGCACAACAGACTGATTTGGCATTTTCGTTTTTCACGGCTGCTTCGATAGTCTGCTGGTCGTCGCTCACAAAATACAACAGCGATATGTCGCTAGCCGTCAATCGTTCGGCAATTTCAACACCTCGCCGCAAAAATTCAGCTTCCGGCAAGACCGTTCCCAGATTGTTGATCTCGATCAGCGCCTGCTGTCTGGCATTCAGCAATTGCCGCTCGGTTATGTCGAGCGTCACGCCGGCGATCAGCTTGCCCGCTTTTTCGTCATCAATCACAAACTTGGTTGACGCATAGTGACGATCACCGAGAGTCTCGATCACCGTTTCCGTCTTGCCCGATTCCAGAATTCGCCGGTCATCCGCGTTGATCTTCCCGGCGAACGCCGAAGGGAAAAGTTCATCATTGGTTTTGCCCACCATCGTTGCCGGTTCGAGCCCCAGCAGCGTCCGGAAACCCTGATTGACCATCATGACACGCAAGTCGCTATTCTTGATGTACGCCAGCCCGGGAAGGTGATCCAGAAAGTGTTGCGTCATCGCCAGCGCACTGCGTGCATCCTGCTCCGCCTGCTTGCGGTCGCGAATATCGATGATGGTTGACAGCCTCAAATTGCGCCCGTCTATCGTCACCGGCCCGGTATAGACTTCCACATCGCGCTCTTCCCCACCGGCCAAGCGATGGCGGAACGCAAATTTTCCTGCACCTTTTTCCCGAACATATTTCAACGCTTGCTGAAAGTCGGCGGGAGGCAATGTGCTGATTTTCCCGATGTTCATGCGGCGCAAGGCTTCACGCTCCCACCCATAGTATTGGCAGGCGGTTGCGTTGGCATCGACAATATCGCCGCTGTCCTGATCGAGCAGCAACATCGGCACGCTGTTATTCTCAAACAGTGTGCTGTAACGTATTTCGCTCTCGCGCAACGATTTCTCGGCCTGAAGGCGTGCGGCTTCGCGCTCGAAATTGTCAAGCGCGAAGCTGATGTCATACGCCATTTCAACCAGCAGATGGCGCACCGGTTCGTCGAACGCATTGCGCTCGGCGAAGTACACGACGAATATGCCAATCGGCACCTTATTCAGACAAAGCGGCAACACCGCTACCGAATTCCAGCCAAATGGCTTCGCGCGTGCTTGCCAGGGTCCCAGCATGGGGTCTTTCTGGTAGTCCTGGCACCAGAAAGGCTTGTTTTCGCTCACAACCATCGCCGCCGGACTGCGTCCTGCCGGATTCTGTGCATCAGTCGGTATGTGGATTCCTTCGAGATATTCCGACCCTTCACCATAGGAGGCTACCGGGCGGATCGTCTGGCTGGCCTCATCGACCATGCCAATCCAGGCCATTCTCATGCCGCCGAACCGAACAGCATCCAGACATATCTGCGGGAACAGCTGGTCTGTGCTGGTGCTGTGCACAATCGCCTGATTGCACTGGCTTAGCGCGGCATACAGTCGTGACAGGCGCTGAATTCGCGCCTGACTCCATCGCACCAGCCAGTACAACAAAAAGCTGGTGACAACCACATACAGCAAACCCTTGCCGATTTCGAGTGTGGTTTGCAGCGCAGGATCGTCGACGGTGAAGCTCAAAATCAAGCCGGAAGCGACAATCCACAGCGCTGCGAACCCGGCATAGAGCAGGCTCACCCCGACGGGGCCGAGTCGTGCCTTGAACTGTGACTGGATGGGATCGCCGCTCATATCCGACTCGCCAGGTGGAAGTGCCTGCTCGGGGCTGCGCAATTGCAACCCGACGACCAGATTTTGTCAGAATAGTTCGTTAGAGCAACGCTTTATTAATGATTCATTGCGGCAAATCATCCGCAAAAACTAATAACGCGTCGCGTTATTAGTTAACCCAAAAACGGGCTGAAGGCACGTTTTTGCGCCCCCGAACGCCCATTTTGCACAAAATATAGGCAAAAATTGGCCTGGAAATGGTCGTTTTTCAGGGAGTATGTTGCTTAATTTAGATAATCGCCATTACTGACGTGCCGGAGAAAAAATGCTCCCAGTGAGTATGCCTTTTCGAACTCAATTTTTTCCAATCAACCGCTGCCAGATCGCAACCGTCGGTCCGGCACGGTTTAAAGTGTAAAAATGGAAGCCTGGCGCGCCGCCCGCAATGAGGCGTTCGCACAACGCAGTCACCACATCCAGCCCGAACGCACGGATCGAATCCAGATCATCGCCGTACTCCTGCAGCCTGAGCCGTATCCAGCGCGGAATCTCGGCGCCGCACATGTCAGAAAACCGCGCCAGTTGCGCATAGTTGGTGATCGGCATGATGCCCGGCACGATCGGAATCGTCACGCCTGCCTTGCGCACCTCGTCGACGAAACGAAAATAAGCGTCGGCATTGTAAAAATACTGGGTGATGGCACGATCTGCCCCAGCCTGAACCTTGCGTACGAAGTTCTGGAAATCGACCTGCTGCGAAGGTGCCTGAGGATGCATTTCCGGATAAGCCGCCACATCAATCTGGAACCAGTCGCCGGTTTCCTTGCGGATGAATTCAACCAGCTCGTTCGCATACTGGAACTCGCCCTGTGTGCGCTCGCCTTCCGGCAAGTCGCCGCGTAACGCGACCAGGTGACGAATGCCCTGCGCCTGGTATTCCAGCAGACGGGTGCGTACCTGCTCACACAGCGAGCCAATGCACAGCAGATGCGGTGCCGCCTCGCGGCCTTCGCGCTGGATTTCGGCGACCGTGTCGTTGTTGCCATAACGCGCCGAACCGCCCGCGCCGAGCGTAACAGAGTAATAAGTCGCACCGATTTCTGCCAGCCGCGCACGCGCGGTGCGCAGCTTGTCCACACCCTCGGGCGTCTTCGGTGGAAAGAACTCAATGCTGAGATAAGGGGAAGCCATTTATTTTCTCAATATCAGTGTGGTCAATGCCCACGAAATGATGCTGTACAACAGCGCGCCGCCGACCGCCGACCAGAAACCTGCAACATGAAATCCGCTCACCAGCTGCGCGACCAGCCAGAACATCAGGCCGTTGATCACGAAGATGAACAGGCCGAGTGACAGAAAAGTCACCGGCAGCGTCAGCACCAGCAGCACCGGACGGATCAGCGTGTTTACCAGCCCCAGTATGGCGGCGGCAATCAGCGCCGACCCGATGCCTGTTATCTGTACCGAATCCATCAGGTACGGAATAGCAAGCAGCGAAGCGGCGTTGATCAGCCAACTGATCAGCATTTGCAGATTGAACATGGCCGGCATGGATCAATAGCGGTAGTGATCCGGCTTGTACGGTCCTTCGACCGGCACGCCGAGGTATTCGGCCTGCTCCGCCGTCAATGCAGTCAGCTGCGAATTCAGCTTCTTGAGCTGCAGCCTCGCAACCTTTTCATCCAGATGCTTGGGCAGGGTGTATACGCCGACCGGATAGGCGGCAGGATTGCCGAACAACTCGATCTGCGCGATGGTCTGGTTGGCGAATGAGGAACTCATCACATAAGATGGATGACCGGTACCGCAACCAAGGTTCACCAGTCGTCCTTCTGCCAGCAGAATGATGCGCTTGCCGTCCGGGAAAATCACATGATCGACCTGCGGCTTGATGTTGTCCCACTCGTATTGCTTCAGCGAGGCGACATCGATCTCGTTGTCGAAGTGACCGATGTTACAGACGATGGCCTGATCCTTCATGCGCCTCATGTGATCGTGCGTGATTACATGGTAGTTGCCGGTGGCGGTAACAAAAATGTCGCCGTGCTCGGCAGCATAATCCATGGTCACCACGCGATAACCCTCCATCGCAGCCTGCAAGGCGCAGATCGGATCAATTTCGGTCACCCACACCTGCGCGGACAGCGCGCGCATGGCCTGCGCCGAACCCTTGCCGACATCGCCATAGCCGGCAATCACGGCCACCTTACCCGCGATCATCACATCGGTCGCGCGTTTGATGCCATCGACCAGCGATTCGCGGCAGCCATACAGGTTGTCAAACTTGGATTTGGTGACGGAATCATTCACATTGATGGCCGGGAAAGCGAGACGGCCTTCCTTGTGCATCTGGTACAAGCGGTTGACGCCAGTAGTGGTTTCTTCGGTCACGCCCTTGATTTCCTTCAGGCGCTTGGAATACCAGGTGGAATCGATCGCCAGATAGCGCTTGATCGAATTAAACAGGCAGATTTCCTCTTCCGAGCCGGGATTGTTCAGCACCGACAAATCCTTCTCGGCGCGCGTGCCGAGGTGCAACAGTAGCGTTGCATCACCGCCATCGTCGAGGATCATGTTGGAGTAGCCGCCATCCGGCCAGTCGAAAATGCGGTGCGTGTATTCCCAGTACTCGTCCAGGTTCTCGCCCTTGTAGGCGAACACCGGCGTACCGCAGGCGGCAATCGCGGCCGCGGCGTGATCTTGGGTCGAGTAGATGTTGCATGACGCCCAGCGTACTTTTGCGCCCAGCGCTTCCAGCGTCTGGATCAGGACGGCGGTCTGAATGGTCATGTGCAACGAGCCGGTAATGCGCGCGCCCTTGAGCGGCTGGCTGGCGGCGAATTCCTCGCGGATCGCCATCAGGCCGGGCATTTCGGTTTCGGCAATTTTAATTTCCTTGTCGCCCCAGCCGGCCAGGCTGATGTCGGCGACGATGTAATCGGCGGAAGTGGAAGATTGGGTAGCAGCGTTCATCACGCTCTCCTTTCGTTAAAAAATCAGAAAAAAGTAACGTGAGCGCCGTTACAACAAGAACCGCAGAGTGCGGCTCCTGAACTCCGAGCCTGGCAATGTCATGCTTGACACTGTCGCAACGCTCCTCGGAGGAGGCAAATCATACCATTTTTCGGAAGGACATGGCGAGCCAAAGCGCATGTCTGGCGTTGAGGCAGGTCGAGAACGCGGCGCACGGCCGAAGACAGTACGGGCAGTCCGCCAAGACCATGCAACAAATTTATTGGCTTGCCGTGGCAGCCGGATTGCGCGCTGTACGGACAGCCTTGCCTAGTTCTACCACCGACATCGCATAAAAATAGCTGCGGTTGTATTTCGTGATGGCAAAGAAGTTGTTGGTGGCCAGCCAGTATTCGGTCGGATCCTCGCCGTTTTGCAGGTCGATCAGCCCGTATTTCAGATCGCGCGGCACGCTAAAGCGCGTTTGCACGCCGTCGGAAACAAGATCCCGCAAATCAAGCTTGGCCTCTAGCCCCTGATTGATCAGCATTTCAAGCCGTTCCGGATTGACAGCTGCGACGCTGACGGGGAAAACGGTCGGATCGCCGCGCCGCCACCCATGCTGCACCAGATAGTTGGCTACGCTGCCGATCGCGTCCTGTGGCGATTTGCGCAAATCGATCTTGTTATCGCCGTCATAGTCGATGCCGAAGCGGCGAATGCTGCCCGGCATGAATTGCGGCCAGCCGATCGCACCGGCGTAGGAGCCGCGCAGGGAGAGCGGATCGACCTTCGATTCGCGCGCAAACAGCAACGCCTGTTCCAGTTCGCTGCGGAAAAAGGCCATGCGCGCATCGCGCTTGGGCAAGTCTGGATAATCGAACGCCAGCGTTGTCAGCACATCGAGCACGCGAAAGCTGCCGACATGCCGTCCGTATATCGATTCGACACCAATGATACCGACGATGATTTCTGCCGGCACACCGAATTCTTTTTCGGCCTTGTCCAGATCCTGCTCGAAATTGTCCCAGAAGGCGACGCCTGCCCTGATGCGAATGGGCTCAACAAAGCGATCCCGATAGGCTTGCCAGTTCTTAGGCTTGCCGGGCGGTGCCGGCAATACCAGCTTGATCGCCCTTTTGGAACGGCGCACTTTGGTGAAAGTCGTTTCAAGCTCCTGTTTGCCAAGACCGTGTCTGGCGGCCATCTGATTGATAAAGTCAGCGATCTCCGCTGACTGTGTCGCAGAAAAACCGAGGCTTGAGGCGCTGTCCTCGGTGTCGACCGGAAGTTCCTGGGAACCGGCATCGCGAATAAGGAGCAAGGCTGGCAGCAGGATGCACAGGCATGCCAGGTTCAGGAAAGGGCGTGAGATTTTCATGGATTCTCGATCTGGCTGAAGCATACTTTTATACCACCAGCCAAGCATTGATAAACCTAAACTATACTCCTGTCGGCCGATGCCCGGTAGGGGTAGAATGCGCCATTGCGTCGGAGAATGGCATTTTCCGATAAACTGTCGCCTTTCCCCGCAGGCTGGCATCGCGCTCGGCACGGCTTTTCACAACATGACAACAGCCATTTTCTCTCATCCTCTCTGCAAGCAACACGAAATGGGAACCGGCCATCCCGAATCGCCGTCGCGCCTGCAAATGATCGAGGACCATCTCGCTACCAGCGGAACCGGCGCACATCTCGACTTCAGGCTTGCGCCGGAAGCCGCTGTCGAGGATTTGCTACGCGTTCATACCCAAGCCGCCGTTGATCTGGTGCGTGACAACATACCTTCCGCGCACGGCGACTATTATCCGGTTGACAGCGACACGCTGCTCAACCCATTCAGCTGGAAAGCGGCGCTGCGTGCCGCTGGCGCGGGCATCGCTGCCACCGAAGCCGCCATCACGGGTCAAATCAGCAACGCCTTTTGCCTGTCGCGCCCGATCGGGCACCATGCAACACCGTCTGCACCAATGGGTTTTTGCCTGTTCAACAATGTCGCGATTGCCGCACGCTATGCCATGGCGCGACATGGTCTTGTGCGAGTTGCCATCGTCGATTTCGATGTGCACCATGGCAATGGCACCGAAGAAGCCTTTCTGGACGATCCGCGCGTATTGATGGTCAGTTTTTACCAAAGCCCGTTCTACCCGTATTCCGGCAACGAAAATCCGCGTCCGCACATGATCAATGTGCCCGTACCCGCCGGAACAAACGGCGATGCGGTGCGCGAACTGGTCAACAACAAATGGCTGCCAGCACTGCACGCGCACCAACCGGAGATGATCTTCATTTCGGCCGGATTCGATGCACACCGCCATGACCCGATCGGCGGCATGGCGCTGGTGGAAGACGATTTTGCGTGGATCACCAGACAGGTCATGGCGATTGCCGATGAATATGCGCAAGGCCGGATCGTGAGCTTCCTCGAAGGCGGCTATGCACTGACTGCGCAGGCACGCAGCGCGGTCGCGCATGTCAAAGCACTGGCGAGGCTCAACTGATGCAAGCGCCCATGCCTACCGCCCTCTATACTCACCCCGCCTGCAAGCTCCACAAACTGGGTGAGCATCACCGCGAATGCCCGGAGCGCATTCAGGCCATCGAAAACGAGCTTGTGGCTTGCGGCCTCGACCGCGTACTCGATTACCGGCTGGCACCGGAGGCGTCGATCGCAAACCTTCGGCGCGTGCATCTGATCGACACCATCGAAACGGTGCGGGACAATACCCCGGCTGAGCCCGACGATTATTTCGGCATCCACGATGTCCATATAAATATGCACAGCTGGAACGCCGCCCTGCGCGCCGCCGGCGCGGGCATTGCCGCCGTCGATGCGCTGCTGGCCGGCGAAATTGCCAATGCATTTTGCCTGGTACGGCCTATCGGTCATCACGCAACCCCCAGCACGCCGATGGGATTTTGCGTGTTCAACAATGTCGCCATCGCCGCCATGCATGCACTCAAGGTGCGGGGGCTGGAGCGCGTCGCAATCGTTGACATCGATGTCCATCACGGCAATGGCACGGATGACGCCTTCGCACATGAACCGCGCGCGATGATGGTCAGCTTTTATCAGGCCTACCTCTATCCCTTCATGGGCAACGAACGACAACGCGATCACATGGTCAATGTGCCGGTTTATGCCGGATCCGATGGCTACGCCGTACGAAAGCTGGTGACAGAGCAATGGCTGCCGGCATTGCATGTGCATAAGCCGGAGATGATCTTTATCTCGGCAGGGTTTGACGCGCACCGGGACGACCCACTTGGCAGCATCAATCTGGTCGAGGATGATTACGCGTGGATCACGCAGCAAATCATGGCGGTTGCCGATATGCACGCACAGGGCCGCATTGTGAGCTTCCTTGAAGGCGGCTACAACCTGAAAGCGCTGGCCAAAAGTGCTGCCGCACACATCAAGACATTAGCGCATCGGAGCACTGCATGACAATTCAATGGTTTCCGGGCCACATGAATGCCGCCCGCAAGAAAGCGGCAGAAACCATGGCGAGCACCGACCTCGTGATCGAAGTGCTCGATGCGCGCATCCCGCAGGCGAGCTGCAACCCGATGGTCGATGAGTTGCGCAAGCATCGTCAGCGCCCCTGCCTGAAAATCCTGAACAAGAGTGACCTGGCCGATCCGGTGGCGACCAAAGAATGGCTGGCTTTCTACAATCGGCAAAAAGACGTCACAGCGATCGCACTCAGTTGCCGCAGCCCGGCACAAGTCGCAAAGCTTCCCATGCAGTTCAAAGTGCTGGCACCGCACCGCGCCGTGCCGACCAAGCCGCTGCGCATGATGATCATGGGCATCCCGAATGTCGGCAAGTCGACGCTGATGAATGCGCTGCTCAAAAAGCGTGTCGCAAAAGTCGGCGATGAGCCCGCCGTGACCAAAAGCCAGCAGCGCCTGTATCTGAACAAGGACATGGTGCTGACCGATACGCCGGGCATGCTATGGCCGAAGATAGCTCATCCGACCGACGGCCTGATGCTGGCCATCTGCCATGCGGTCGGTGTGAACGCGCTGATCGAGGAAGAGATCGCCGCCTTCCTGGCGGAATTGCTGCTTGAGCGATACCCGCACCTGCTCACCGCACGTTATGGCCTGAAAACCGAAGGCATGGATCGCATCGCGGTGCTGGAAGGCATTGCACAAAAGCGCAGCCTGCGCATCAAGGGCGGAGAATTCGATCTCGAAAAGGCGGCGCATTCGCTGTTGCAGGATTTTCGCACCGGCGCGCTGGGTCGCGTCAGCCTCGAAACGCCAACCAGCCGGGCAGAGCTGCTTGCGCGCCAACCGGAAAAAACATCCGAGGCGCTCGAGCCCGATCTAGAATAAGCCCTTATCGCCATTTGCCATCCCGTACATGAAACCCATCGCGCCCGGCACTGTCATTTTTCACCGCTTCCGCGGATACGGTGTGCTAACCGCCGTCAATCTGCTGACCGGCTGGGTATCGGCTCGCTTCGGCAGCGAATCGCGGGTACTGGATTTGAACCTTTCCAGCGATGAGGTGCAGCATGCTGACGGCGAACCCATACGATTCCGTCTTGCCGCTCCGGATCGCACGCCGCATGCCCGGCTGATAGCGATGGTGCGCGCACTGCACGAGGCAGGCTATGAGCGCCTGTATCTGCATTCCTGGCCGCGCCCTTCCGGAATGCACTGGCGCTGGCATCTGTTCACCGGCACCCGCAACTGGATACAACGACCATGGCGCGAAGGCTGGTACGGCTCCGGCGCAGACTACATTTTCAATCCGGTCATGGGCTGGGGCGACCGGCCGGGAGCCGGCACTGAGGAACTGGTGCGCACGCTGGCGAAGTTCGACCCAGAGGGATTGGCGCAAGCACTGGGGCGCGATGAAGATCACACCGCCTGGTTCAAAATGGTGTGCGGGGCGCTGCTGCCCGGCTACATGTACAGCCTCGACATGGGAACGCGCAACCCGCTAGCACTCGGCCCATTGCCAGTGCATCCGGTGCGAAACGGCGTACCGGCCTACGATGGGCCCGAGTTGCCCTGGCCACCGGGATGGAGCCGACTGTGGCGGCATCCCAATGCCGTTCGTCGCAAAGTATTGATTTGACGGGAATGACCATGACTTTACGAATCATCGCAACCGGCGGCACACTGGATAAGCAGTACAACGAAATCACCGGCGAACTGGGGTTTGCGGACAGTCACCTGCCGCAAATGCTGACGCAGGCGCGAATCACGTTGCCGTATTCGCTCGAAGTTTTGCCGCTGCTCGATTCGCTCGATATGCAGGACGCTGATCGGCTTCTCGTACTGTCAGCCTGTCGCCAGGCTGACGAAACCATGATCGTCATCACCCACGGTACCGACACCCTGCCCGAAACAGCCAGCGTGCTGGGCAAAGCGGCTCTGGAAAAGACCATCGTCCTGACCGGCGCGATGATCCCGCATTCGTTCGGCGAGTCGGATGCCATGTTCAACCTCGGCTTTGCCTGCGCAGCCGCGCAGACGCTGCCACACGGGGTGTTCGTCGCAATGAACGGGCAGATATTCAGGTGGGATGGCGTACGAAAAAATCGTGCTGCCGGACAATTCGAGGCGGACTAAGTAAATCGTCTAATACTTGTCCGGCGCTGTTCCGACCCGTTTGCCGGGATTAATATTTTCCAGCGCAATCAGCGCCGCGGATTGATCCGCGTTGGGTAATGATTCGAGAATGCTGCGATACAGATCCGTCACCAGTTCCGACACGGGCAATTGCACGCCGGCTTCCCGGGCGGCAACCAGAATATTTTCCATGTCTTTGGTCTGGCTCTTGATCTGTCCGCCGGGTGCGAAATTTCGATCCAGCATGCGCTGACCGTGCACTTCGAGCAGTCTGCTTTCGGCGAACCCGCCCCGGATAGCAGCACGCATGGCCGCCGGATCGGCGCCGCCAGCCTGCGCCAGAAGAAGCGCTTCGGCGATGATGGAAAGCGTTCCGCCGACAATCAGCTGGTTGCACAATTTGGCCAGCTGGCCGCAACCTGCCGGCCCGACCAGAGTGGGACGACCCATCGCCGTGAGCACCGGTTTGACCTTTTCGAAATCTGCTGCGTCGCCACCCGCCATGATCGCCAACGAGGCTGCCTGCGCGCCGAGCACGCCG
>Ga0351946_1009_pt1 | contig 26558 bp, 18 predicted proteins | sample BONcelT113001F15_FD_206832 | JGI IMG/M metagenome (GOLD analysis project Ga0351946, IMG submission 206832) | Enriched cells from coal bed in the Powder River Basin, Montana, United States - BONCAT cells T11 rep3 HSBNCT.T11.300.1.F15 ...
TATCGACTACTTTTTTGGGAAGTTTTAATCCTCTAAATTCACCGTCAATCAGGTCGCTGGTCATGGTGTGGTCGGTAATTAAGTATTCCCAGTCGCGCATCCAGGTTTCATGCATCTGGTTTTGCAAAGCTTCTTTATTACCACCTCGGTCGATAATATCTGTACCATACTGCAAACGATCCTGGTATTTAATAAAAAAATTGCGCACTTTTTTCCTGTCTTCCCGTGTTTGGTAAAACAACTGTCCCATTCTTGCTGCCATGTCTACCGCGGCATGAGGGAAACGGTCGAGGAATTCGGCCAAAGTATCCACGCTCCACTCTAAGCTTGCGAGGTGACAACCGACAAACACCAGGTCGGGATTTTTTTCCAGCATCCGGTTCCGGGCAGCGATCTGTTCCTGGTACGACGGAAATTCAGGATGCAGATACATATGGTATTGCTGATGTTCGGTAAAATATCTTTTATCGTTGTTGGTTGTCATTTTTTCTATCGGCAGCCAGCAGTTTTTGGGTTCGCCCAAATGCCCGACCAACGTAATTCCTTTATCTTCCAAATGTTTGAACAACGGATCGAACTGCGGGTCGGCAATCATAACCAGCACACCGTTTTTATCGCGAAATTCCATTCCCACGTTTTTCCACACTTTCACTGCGATGGCTTCGTCGGCAACGCACTGGTCAATCCACGAAATGGTATTTCCCGCCCATGCCGGATCATCCCATCCTTCAAGGCAAAATGTAGTTGAATAAGCAAAATTGTCAGGGTGAGATTTCTTTATCGCTGCGAGCCATTTGTGCGCTTCCTCCACTGTACCACAACCTGCGGTATTTGTATTAATGGCGAACAATTTAAAATTGTCTTTTTGTGCCTGTTCAATCGATACATTTTTGGCGGTGTAAATATGAAAATGGGCATCAATTTTTTCCACAATTTCGAAATCATTTATCGAATAATAATTACTCCGGCAGGAAAACAGTGCGAATGTCAAAATCATTGGGATAAAACTACAGGTTTTCATAATGGATCCATTTTAGTTGAAGATATGGAAATTTATTTTCAATTATAGCAATTAAATCTTAATAAACACTTTCCGTTTATACATCCAATAGCAGACGTACCACATCGCAAATAATGCAAGCGAACCAGTTGCAATGTTTACTCCAAGTTCTCCTGTCCAGCCAAAAACAGCAGATGAAAAAGGATGGATTATTTTCTCCGCCAGTTCTGCTCCACCGACATGTGCAAAAAGAAATTACAAATTAAAGAGTTAAGTTAAAAATGATCTTATCATGAATATAACAAGAAAAGAATTTATTAATAATGTATTACAGCTATACTTCGGTTCTTATCCTGACTGGCGGGAACCTGGTCCCGATTTCGATCATGTGGATTTTCTTAAAAAAATGCTTCCTTATGCAGGCGGAAATTCATACCGTAATCAACCAACTGAGGAATTAACTGCAAAAATGATAAGAATGTGTCAGGATGATGGTTATCGAGGTTGGTACGGAATTGAATCCAGTGGAAGGGAGGAAATCAGGAAAGGAAAAGAACTTTTAATGAAGTATTTAAAATAAAAACATTGTAAAAACAATCATTTAATAATTAAGAATTGCCAAGACTTTAAATCTAAAAAAATCAAACAACTCATTATGAATTACAAATTATTATACTTATTACTTAGTTCAATATTGGTTTTATCCTGTACACAAAAACCTAATCAGTTGACAGAATTGGAATTAAAAGAGGGTTGGAAATTACTCTTTGATGGAAAATCATTGGACAACTGGAAAATGTACAATGGAGATGAAGTTACCGGATGGATTATTGAGGACGAATGCCTTGTAGCCCTTGGGCTTGGAGGCGATGTTGGAGGTGATATAATAACCAGAGAACAGTTTGAAAACTTTGAAATTTCCGTGGACTGGAAAGCGGGAGCTGGAGGAAATAGTGGACTAATGTATCACGTAGTTGAAGCATCACATCTTAATGCACCCTATCTTACTGGTCCTGAATACCAATTTATAGACGAAACGGGATATGAAGGGAAACTAGAAGAATGGCAAAAAACAGGTGCAAATTACGCTATGCATTTACCAGATCTTACCAAAAAAAATGTAAATCCTGCCGGAAAATGGAACAACAGTAGGATTGTTTTTGATAGCGGACAAGTAGAGCATTGGCTAAATGGTGAAAAACTACTGGAATTTGAATCCTGGACTCCCGAATGGTTTAAATTGAGAGATAGCGGAAAATGGGAAGACATGCCGGAGTATGGACTTTCACCCATTGGACATATTTGTCTGCAAGATCACGGTGCACAATTTTGGTTTAAAAATATAAAAATCAGAGAACTACCAAAAAAAGAAAAACCAATTATAAACCTGTTTAACGGAAAAGACTTAACGAATTGGAAAATTTTTGGAACAGAATTATGGTGGGTTGAAGATGGAATATTAATTTGTGAAAGTGGATCAGAAAGACAATATGGTTATTTAGGAACTGAGAGATATTATAAAAATTTCGATTTATCATTAGAATTCAAACAGGAATCTGATGGAAATAGTGGTTTATTTTTCCGTTCAATCCTTAATGACACCAGAATTTCTGGATGGCAAGTTGAAATAGCTCCACCTTATTATGACACAGGAGGCATTTATGAATCAAAACCAAATGGTAGAGGTTGGTTAGTGCAAATACCGGATGAAAAAGAAACTATCCTTCAGGAGAATGAATGGAATTTAATGCGCGTACACGTTGTTGGAGATGAAGTAACCACCTGGTTGAATGGAGTTCAAATGATAAACCTAAAAGATAATGCAATTGCAGCAGGAATCGGCAGGATAGCCTTACAGATACATAGTGGAGGCCCTGTAAAATTATATTGGAGAAATATAGAATTAAAAGAATTATAAACTTAATTTAAAAAACATGGAAATTTCAAGGAGACAGTTTACAAAAGTTGCCGGTCTGGCAACAGTTGGCACCATTATCTCTTCAAACTCAGTCTGGGCATCCAACAGCAATACATTAAAAGTAGGGCTTATCGGGTGCGGGGGTCGTGGCACAGGTGCAGCAGAACAGGCGCTTAACGCCGATCCGAACGTGGTGCTTTCGGCCATGGCCGACGCATTTGCCGACCATTTGGAAGAATCGTTCAATTCACTGAAAGAAAAATTCGGCGACAAAATCCAGGTTGGCAACAATAAAAAATTTGTAGGGCTCGATGCCTTTCAAAAACTGATAGATTCCGACGTTGACGTTGTTTTGCTGGCTACCCCTCCGGCTTTCCGCCCTGAACATTTGGAGGCTGCAGTTAACGCTGGCAAACATATTTTTTGCGAAAAACCTTTTGCAGTCGATGCCCCCGGTTTGCGCAGGGTTATGATAGCCGCAAAAAAAGCGCAGGAAAAACAAATATCACTGGTTTCAGGATTTTGCTGGAGATATCATATACCGAAAAGAGAAACTTTCAGCCGTGTATTAAACGGCCAGATTGGAGAAATACTTTCAGCAGAAGCAACCTACAACACAGGCGAACTGTGGTATAAAGAGCGTCAGAAGGGCTGGTCTGATATGGAATACAAACTGCGGAACTGGCTTTACTACAACTGGCTTTCGGGCGACCACATCATCGAACAGGCCATTCACAGCATCGATATGCTTTCGTGGGCAATGGGCGATGAAGCTCCTGTAAAAGTGACCGGTACCGGCGGACGACAAAAAAGGACAGACGAAAAGTATGGTAATATATTCGACCATTTCGGGGTAACCTATGAATACTCCAACGGAACAAAGGCCTACTTTTTCTGCCGCCAGCAGTCAGGGACAACCCCTTCGTATGCCGTTGAGCTTACCGGAACTGATGGAAAATGTTTGGTTGACTGCCGCACCGGCCTTCATGAAATTAAGGGCAAAAATCCATGGAAATACGATGATGATACAAAATTTACGGATGAAAATGCCTATAAGAAATCAAAAGTAAAAAATATGTACCAGCAGGAACACGACGAATTGTTTGCCTCCATCCGCGAAAAGAAACCCATGAACGACGGGGAATGGATGACACGCTCCAATTTACTGGCCATGGCCGGAAGGATGGCCGGTTATACCGGTGAAACAATTTCGTACGAACAGGCCCTATCTTCCATGGAGGTACTGTTTCCCGAAAATATTACGTTCAGTACCCAATACGATGTTCCGATTGCCATACCAGGCATTACAAAATTTAAATAATTGACGATTATGAACAGAAAAAATTTTATCAAATCGGCAGCCCTGGTTGTTGGGGCCACGGCAGTAGCCGCACCTTTTGTGTCGGCTTCGGTTTCGCAGGGGAAACCAGCCACAAAAGTAACACTGAAAAAGAGCCTCGGCTACGGAATGATCAAGGAGGATTTGCCGCTAACCGACAAATTCAAGCTGGTAAAGGATTTGGGTTTCGACGGGGTAGAACTGAACAGCCCGACCGACATTGGCAAAAACGAAATTCTCGAGGCAAAAGCAAAATCGGGGATTGAACTTCCGAGCGTGGTGAACAAAGACCACTGGTCGAAACCGCTTTCCGACCCCGACCCCGCGGTGAGGCAACAATGTATCCAGTCGGTTGCACAGTCATTGCAGGATGTAAAGGATTTTGGCGGCGACACGGTTTTGGTCGTTCCAGGGGTTGTCAACGAAAAGGTAACATACGAACAGGCATACAACACCGCGCTGAACTCCATCAGGGAATTAATCCCTTATGCCGAAAAAACCGGGATGCAGATTGGCCTCGAAAATGTCTGGAACAACTTTCTCCTAAGTCCTGTTGAAGCAAAACGGTTTATCGACGAGATAAACCACCCGCTGATAGGTTGGTATTTTGATATAGGCAATATTTTGCGTTACGGCTGGCCCGAACACTGGATAAAAACACTGAACTCACGCATAATGAAACTTCACATCAAGGAATTCAGCCGCGAGAAAATGAACAAGGAAGGGTTATGGAAAGGTTTTGATGTTAACCTTCTGGATGGCGACAATAATTGGCCTGTCGTAATGAAAACAATAAGTGAGATTAACCATAAGGGAGGTTGGATAACAGCAGAAGTCAGCGGCGGAGATAGAACCCGTCTGAAAGACATTTCAGAACGGATGGATAAAATTATATCCTATTTATAATGGAAATCCGGATCTGGATCAGGGGAGCATAAACAATCTCTGGAACTGACCTATACTAATGGGTTCACCTAATCATTCTCCGGAACAATTAGGTGAACCTCATTTACATAGTTGTTACAGTTTTGTGGGTTATATTTTTCTTGCCGGATAACTTACAATACTATTTTTACATGTAGATATAACAATACTTCGTTAAATTTCAAGCGGCAATTTTGCCATAATCCAACAGTTCTTTGACAATTTTTTGATTTTTTGGTGTGTTTGGGTTTATCGCAAACATGCACATAAATCGTTCGAGCATCAAAGTGTTGTTATACAATGTTTTATAATCGGACATTGAGAATGGTTTATCCACTTTACCTTTGGTTTCCAACCAGTCTTTTTTTGCCAGATTTACTGCTGTAAGTGCCGCATTGAAGTGAAAATCCAATTTATTTTTACTTCTTGCCTGGCAGTTATTCAGACCAGTAAACTGTTTTGCATCACGATACAGAAATTCAATTTGGAAACGTGCCTGATAATAGCGAACAATTTTTTCTCCGTCTTGCTTCAAGTCAGTAGAGAAGAATAGTTTTCTGGCGGTCTCTGTTCCGTCTTTGTAAAAGATTGAAATGGCTAACTTGATGTCCATTTTGAATGCCTTCGAATAAACAAACAATGAGTAGATTGTAATTTCCTCGTTAGACAGGTCTAATGAAAATCTATTTGGGTTAAAGTTGTAAGCATCAACCAAGCCATCAAATTTCTTTGGAGCTCCCTTTTTACCCGTTCTCTCACCAGTAAACTTGTACTTCAATACACTGTCATCTCTTAAACGGCTAATGAACTCAAGACCGGTTGACAGGACTGCTTTAACAAATGGTCTCTTGGAAAAATAGGCATCTGCTACAATGTAGTTTGAGAAAGTTTTAAACTGTTCGGCATTTTCAATTACAAGACTTGCATAGTAAGTCAATAGATTCAATCCTTTTTCAACCAATTCATCAGCAGATGGTGTTTGTCATGCTTTCAAATGTAGTGCGGTGTTATTCACAATATCAACCACCGCAAAACCACATATATCTAAACCCCATTTTGCTGCACCGGCTACACCAGACCAATATCTCCCTAGGCCGTAAGTTGATTTACCTGCCTTGGGAATATAACTTGGATCAAACGCTATAATCCTTTCATCAGAAACTACTTGATTGATCAACTGCTTATTAAAAGAGAGGAAGTCAAACTCTATCTCGAACTGATTCCTGAACGTTTGTTCACAAAGAGATGAACTGAATCTTCCAAGCTGCAGGAAATTAATCCTACCTTTGATACTCAAAATATGCCAAAGAACGCTAACGATAAAGTCTTTACGAGATTTATTCAGCACATCGAAAACTTTATTTTCTAATATACTGATAACGAGACGTTTAACTGAATTGCTGACCTTGGGAATCATAAATAAAAAAAATTACGGAATAATCTTTTAAATTACTGATTTCTAAGGTCTTATCCAAATAATATCACCATTATTTTTCGTTTATTTTACTGATAATCAAACGTTTATATTAAAATTTACCGAACCATTGGTTTTTTCTTTTACATCCCAATGCCAAACCGTTGCAGTGTGTACTTTTGGCATGCCACTCTTTATTTTTTGTTCTCGTAATGAGCCGTCCATCGATTTCATCGGGACCGAATTCACACCAGATGCACTCCATTTACTAACAGACAGAAAATGTATATATCGCCCGTACCACTCAATTTATACGCCTTGGAATTTCCGTGGATGGTGGAATTTTGGTACCGGTGCCCTTGGCGACATAGCTTGCCTGATACTGCACCCGGTATTTGTAGGTCTTAAATTGAGATACCCAACTACGCACTATTGTTGAAGATGGGTTCAGAATTAGAGATGGAAAACCGAAATTTGAAAGAACCTGGAGCGACCTCTTAAATGCCGTTGAGTTCTCGCATGAAATTATCCAACATAAATGCCGTGAGGGTTGGTTTTTGCCAGAAATGGCGGCATAATTTCCGGTTCTAAAGTTAAGATCAAAACGGATGTGCTTGAATTGCATATTGTTATATAATTCATTAGTCAGAAGGATGCTCTCGAAATATACAAAGAACGATGACAGATTAGTACCAAAGGATCAGGGGATGGGCTTGAGATCATTTACAATGGCATACCAAATCTAACCTCTTACAAATGAATCAATTTGATTTTAAAATAGTAACGCCATAAAAGAAGAATAATTTTTACCTTTAACGACTAACTAAACCACATAAACTGACTTCAGCTATGCTCCGATCCATTCTTCTAATGACCCTGGCAGGGGTTTCAGCCGGACTTGCAGCAAAAGCAGCCGATCAGCCAAAGAAGTCTCCCAATATCCTTTTTGTTATCAGTGACGACCAGTCGTTCCCACACGCTTCGGCCTATGGCGCCAACTGGGTTAAAACGCCCAATTTCGATAAGGTTGCCCGGCAGGGAGTGCTGTTTACCAGCGCTTTTGTAACATCTCCCGGGTGCAGTCCGTCGCGGGCCAGTATGCTTACCGGGCGATATCCGTGGCAGATCGAGGAAGCCGGAACGCACGGCAGTTCATTTCCGGTGAAATACAAAACCTTCACGCAGGTGCTGGAAGCAAACGGTTATGCTGTTGGTTTTACCGGAAAACCCTGGGCCCCGGGTGATTGGCAGGTTTCGGGATGGAAACAGAACCCGGTGGGCAAAGAATACAATCAGAAAAAGCTAAAACCTCCTTACACCGGAATTTCAAACATAGATTACGCTGGAAATTTCCACCTGTTTTTGGAGCAGCGGCAAGCCGGTCAGCCTTTCTTTTTCTGGCTCGGAACCAATGAACCACACCGCGTTTTTGAGGAAGGTTCAGGAGTGAAAGCTGGTAAAACTGAATCGGACGCCAAAGTCTCGGGATTTCTGCCCGACCATCCGATCGTAAAAAATGATTTGCTCGATTATGCCGTGGAGATTGAATGGTTTGACCGCCATTTAGGTTTGGCGCTCGAAAAACTGGCAGCCATCGGCGAATTGGAAAATACACTCATCATTGTGACTGCCGACAACGGGATGGCATTTCCACGCGCCAAAGCCAACTGCTACGATCCCGGAATTCATGTTCCGCTGGCCATTTGCTGGGGCAACCAAATTCCGAAAGGTCGGACGATTAATGCGCCAACCAGTACTGTCGATCTGGCGCCAACCATTTTAGACGCAGCCGGATTGAAGTTTGATGGACAATTTCCGATGGCCGGGAAAAGTATGCTTGCCCGCTTGAAATCGGCCAACGAAAAAAGCTGGAATTCGGAAAAGCAAACCATTTTTGCCGGGCGCGAGCGGCATTCATTGGCGCGCTACGAAAACCGTGGGTACCCGCAACGCATTATCCGAACCTCCAACTATTTGTACATCAAAAATTATCATCCTGAATACTGGCCCTCGGGCGACCCGCAGGTGTACCTGAAAGATGGTTCGCTAAGCGAAATGCACGACGCTTACATGGACATTGACGACGGCCCAACACTTCAGTACTACAAAAAAATGAATGTGACCGATCCTGAATTTGCCCCGCTTTTTCTTGCAGCCATGGCCAAACGACCTGCCGAAGAATTGTACGACGTTCAGAAAGACCCCGATTGTATGAATAATTTGGCAGGAAAACCCGAATTCAGCAAGGTTCAGAAAGAATTGAAGAAGCAATTGATCAGTCAATTAAAAGCAACCGGCGACCTGCGCGAAGTGGGATTAAATCCTGAAATCTGGGAAAAGTATCCCCGATTAAAGGGAGAAATCCGTAAATTTCCATCCGAAACCAATAACTAAACACGATGAAACAAACGCTACTCTTTTTATTTGTACTTATTTTATTTTCCGGATGCACCAAAACCAAAGAGGCAGGCCCTTATTTCGGCAATGGTTTTCACAACGGCTGGGCCGATCAGCATTCAATAGTCATCTGGACGCGCCTGACCAAAAATCCTGAACTCAATCTCGCCGGGGAAAAGTTTTTGGTTCCTTCAGCAAAAGAACACCGCAGGCTCGATGCGGAAGCAAATCCTGATTCGATTTATCAGGCGCAAATCCCGCAAGGTTTTACGCTCGACCAAATGGAAGGGGCATGTCCGGGGATAAAAGGTGAGGTCCGCATGATTTATTATCCATTAAATCAGCCTGATAGTCGCGTTGAAACGGAATGGTCGGCTGTTGATCCAGGCAAAAATTTCACACATCAGTGGAAGATCGTTAATTTAAATGCCGATACCAAATACGTGGTAGAGCTCGAAGCCCGGAAAAATAAAAAATCAGGTGTAACCGCCCGGGTTGAAGGCGCATTCCGCACACCGCCCGATTCAGCAAGCCGCAGCGACCTTAACTTCTGCATCGTTACCTGCCACGATTATCCGCGCCGCGACGATCCGGAAAACGGACATAAAATGTACAAGGCCATGCTCCCGATGTTTCCCGACTTTTTTGTCCACACCGGCGACATTGAATACTACGACAAACCAGCGCCATACGCATTGACCGAAGAGCTGATGCGTTTTAAATGGGACAGGATTTTTGCCCTGCCGTATCAGCGCGATTTCTACCGGCAGGTAACCACCTATTGGATGAAAGACGACCACGATGCGCTCACCAATGATGCTTATCCCGGAATGAAATACGGAACCGTTTCGTGGGAACGGGGATTGGAGATATTCGACAAAGAGCAATTTCCGTCGAACGACAAACCGTACAAAACAGTTCGCTGGGGGAAAGATTTGCAGATATGGATGGTGGAAGGACGCAATTTCAGGAGTAAAAACGATGATCCCGATGGTCCTGCAAAAACCATTTGGGGCCAGGAACAAAAAGAATGGCTCTTCAGAACCATTAAAGAATCGGATGCCACTTTTAAACTCCTGATAACGCCCGACCCGATTTTAGGTCCTGACCGCGACAATAAAGGAGATAATTACGCCAACAAGGAATTTAGTTACGAAGGCAACCAAATTCGGGAATTCCTGAATCAGTTCGACAATGTGTATATCTGCAATGGCGATCGCCACTGGCAATATGTGACCAATTTGCCCGTGACAAATCTTTGGGAATTCAGCACTGGCGCGGGTTCCGATAAACATGCAGAAGGCTGGAGCCAGGAGGATGTCAGGCCGGAACACCGGTTTTTGAGGGTGAAAGGCGGCTTCCTGAAAGGCTCTGTTTATCAGGCTGAAAACAAAAACTGGCTAAAACTGGAGCATTGCGATGTTGACGGGAACGTGGTGCACGAAGAATTATTCTCAAAACAATAAAATATGATTTTCAAATTTAATCAACACATTTTACCGGCAGTGGTCGCTTTCTCGGGGCTAACTGCAACAGCAAACGGGCAAACAGCCGCAAAGAAAGAACAGCAGCCCAATATCTTTTTTTGTATTTCCGATGATCAATCATTTCCTCATGCCGGGGCATACGGCTGCAAATGGGTAAAAACACCGGCTTTCGACCGTGTAGCGCGCGAAGGTATACTGTTTACAAATGCCTATACCTGCAATGCAAAATGTTCGCCTTCGCGTTCCAGCATCCTCACCGGACGCAATACCTGGCAGTTGGAAGAAGCTGGTAACCATGTCCCGTTTTTCCCTGCAAAGTTTAAAACGTATGCCGAAACGCTTATTGAAACCGGTTACCATGTTGGTTTCACTGCCAAAGGTTGGGCTCCCGGCAACCCCGGAATGGTGAACGGCAAAAAACGTGAACTACTCGGACCATCGTGGAATGTACACAAAACCACGCCACCGGCAAAATACATTTCCGATAACGATTATACGGCCAATTTTGAAGCCTTCCTGAAGGACAATCCCGATGGAAAACCCTTCTGCTTTTGGTTTGGAAGTACCGAACCTCACCGTCCTTATGAATTTAAGGCAGGAGTAACCAAAGGCGGAAAATCCATTTCTGAAATCGATAAAGTCTTTGGCTTTTGGCCCGACAATGATACCGTCAGGAACGATATGCTCGACTATGCCTACGAAATCGAATACTTCGATTCGCATCTCGGGAAAATGTTAAATATTCTGGAAGAAAAAGGATTGCTCGAAAATACCATGATTGTGGTAACTGCCGACAATGGAATGCCTTTTCCCCGTGTGAAGGGCAACGCGTATGAATTGTCGAACCATTTGCCACTGGCGATAATGTGGCCCAAGGGAATTAAAAATCCAGGACGGACAGTTGACGACTTTGTAAGTTTTACTGATTTTGCCCCGACGTTTCTCGATTTGGCAGGTGTTCCCGAAAAACAAGGCGGAATGCAAAAAATGGAAGGCAAAAGTCTTTTTCCCGTATTTTCAGAAACGCAAAAGGGAGAATTTCGCAAGTTTATGGTGATTGGCAAAGAACGCACCGATTTGGGAAGGCCTGACGACGTCGGTTATCCTATAAGGGGAATTGTAACCAACGAATTTCTGTATCTCCGTAATTACCATCCCGAACGTTGGCCGGCAGGAAATCCCGAAACCGGATACATGGATTGCGACGGTTCTCCAACCAAATCATTTATCCTGAACGATCGTCGGTCCAAAGGCAAAAGCAGTTACTGGGATCTGAATTTTGGAAAGGTTTCGGGCGAGCAATTGTTCCGGGTTTCCACCGACCAGGAATGTATGGAAAATCTGGCCGGAAATCCAATCTATGCAGCCGTTAAAAGTAAGCTGATCAAAAAAATGACCAAAAAATTAAAGAAAGATGGCGACCCGCGTATGTTTGGCAAGGGCGATATTTTCGATACTTATCCGTACTCCGAAGACACCCGGAATTTCTACAATCGTGTGATGGCTGGCGAAAAGCTGAAAGCCGGATGGATCGAACCAACCGATATTGAGAAAGAGAAAATAGAATAAACGCCCTATTAATTCGTAACAAACTTAAAACCAATACACATGAAAAAACAAATCTTTTGCATTTTGTCCATTTTTTGCTTCAGCCTGGTATCGTTTGGGCAGGGGGTTGGGGCTTCGCCCGAGTATGTAAAAGCATTAACTGCCGAATGGAAAGGCGAACGGTTTCCCGACGGACGCCCCAAAGTTTCAGACGGTATTCTTGAAAGGTTGAAAAATGTATCGATGGAAGAAGCTTGGGCTGGCTTGCGCAACAAGGGCTACATGAACCAGTATGAAGGCGACTGGACAATCCTTGACCAGGAAAGTGCAATGACCGGACGTGTAGTTACTGCGCAATACATGCCCTTGCGCCCCGATCTGCAAAACTATGTGAAGGAACAGGGAATCAAGGAAAATCGAGCACAACAGGGAGGAACCAATTCTTGGCCTATTGATATGCTTCATGAAGGCGATGTTTATGTAGCCGACAGTTACGGCAAAATTGTTGACGGAACCCTCATCGGCGACAACCTCGGAAACTCAATTTATTCCAAATCGAAACGGGGCGTGATTTTCTACGGATCAGTTCGCGACATGGAAGGACTTAGCGCCATTGACGGATTTAATGCCTGGGTAAAAGGGCACGATCCGTCGTACATTAACCAAACGATGCTTACATCTATCAATACCCCCATCCGGATCGGACGGGCCATTGTGATGCCAGGCGATGTGGTACTTGCCAAAAAGTGGGGTGTAATATTTTTCCCGGCCCATTTGGTGGAAGAAGTGCTCATTAATGCCGAAGTAACCGCTTTGCGTGATCAGTTTGGGCACCTTCGCCTGAAGGAAGGTAAATACAAGCCCGGCGAAATCGATAGCCAGTGGGGCGAAACGATCAAAACGGATTTTATCAACTGGCTGAACAACTACCCCGGGAAATTGCCTATGAGCAAATCAGAACTGGATCATTATTTCAAGGAAAGAAACTGGTAAACCTAAATTCGAAACACATGAAAAATAGCTTAAAAGAAATCGTTGCCGGCTTGGAAGCGAAAGAAGCACAAAAAGCTTCTGTTCAGGAACAACCGGTTGCTCCTGCTCATGAAAACGGTCGGCGTAGTTTTTTCAAAAAGGCGGCGTTTGGCGGAGTTGCGTTGGGTGGATTTATGTTCTCGTCAATCGAAGATACTATTGCGCACACCACTTCGCAGGTAAACAGGGCATCCAGTCCATCGGAACTGAAAATAACGGATATGCGGATGGCAATTATTGGCAAGGGTTTCCGTCGCCCGATTATCCGCATCGATACGAACCAGGGAATTTATGGTCTTGGCGAAGTGCGCGATGGCGCCGACGAACGCTATGCCCTTTTTCTGAAAAGCCGCATTTTGGGCTTGAACCCGTGTAATGTGGAAATGCTGTTCAAAGTAATCAAACAGTTCGGACATCATGGCCGTCAGGGGGGAGGCGTTTGTGCGGTTGAAATGGCACTTTGGGATTTGTGTGGCAAAGCCTACGGCGTACCTGCCTGGCAATTGCTGGGCGGCCGTTACCGCGATAAAGTGAGGTTGTATGCCGACACGCCCAATGCCGCCACCCCTGAACTTTTTGCTGAAGTGATGAAAAGGCGAACAGAAGACATGGGGTTTACCTGGCTGAAAATGGATTTGGGAATTCATTTGGTAGAGAAAGCCCACGGGAACATTGTAAACTCAAGGATATGGGAAGGCCGCGGACAATACGATACCCGCGATTATATGAGCTACGGAAGCACACTTCATCCATTCACACAAGTGCAGGTAACCGAAAAAGGACTTGAAGAACTGGGCAAATACGTAGAAAGTGTCAGAAATACAGTGGGCTACGAAATTCCGCTGGCCGCCGATCATTTCGGACATTTCGACATCAACAACTCTATCCGCTTTGGACGGGCAATGGAAAAATACCGGCTGGCCTGGCTCGAAGACATGGTTCCGTGGTTTTATACCGAACAATGGCGAACGGTTTCCGATGCGCTTGAAACGCCAACCTGCACCGGAGAAGATATTTATTTGCTGAATGGTTTTAAAGCGCTCATCGATACACGGGCGGTAGACATTGTCCATCCCGATTTGGGTACTTCAGGCGGATTGCTCGAAACTAAAAAGATTGGCGATTACGCCGAGGAAAATGGTGTGGCAATGGCCATGCACATGGCCGGATCGCCGGTTTGTTTTATGGCGAATGTTCATTGTGCCGCCGCAACTCAAAACTTTCTGGCCCTCGAGCATCACGATGTGGACGTTCCGTGGTGGAAAGGATTGGTTAAAATGGTTGGAAAAGCACCAATGATAACCAAAGGTTTTGCAAATGTGCCGCTTGATGCGCCGGGACTGGGAATAGAATTGAACGACGACGAGATGAAGAAATACCTGCACCCGAATTCGAAGGGGTATTTTGAACCAACTCCTGAATGGAACGAAAAACGGGCACACGACAGGATATGGAGCTGATCGTTGATAGAATAATCAGTAAACTCAATTTTTTATGACCGAAAACAAAAGAATTTGGCAGGGAGTGCTGCTGGTGTCTATGGTTTTGTTGTCACTCGCAGCATTTTTCTGGATAACCGGAAACCCTCAGACCTCAGGGCCATTCCTGATTTCAGGATTTATGGCAATGGCTATCGGGGTGAGAGGATTTCCCTCTGTGAAAGGTTTTTCCTATTCGCTTTGGATTTTTACTGCGGTAACCTTGTCGATGTTTTATCCGCAATATTTTCTCACACTGGGCGATTTCGAGTTAAAAAAACTGATCATACCCTTGCTGCAAATCATCATGTTTGGCATGGGCTCCCAAATGGCGCTATCCGATCTTTCGGGAGTAATAAAAATGCCAAAAGGGGTTATTGCCGGCATCATCTGCCAGTTTACCATTATGCCCTTTGTAGGGGTAACCATTGCTATCGCGTTTAATTTTCCTCCTGAAATTGCCGCCGGAATTGTGTTGGTGGGTTCATCGCCCAGCGGACTGGCTTCCAACGTGATGTCGTTCCTTGCGCGGGCAAATCTGGCGCTTTCGGTCACACTCACGGCCATTGCAACTTTGCTGTCGCCACTGCTCACTCCGCTGCTTATGAAAATGCTGGCCGGTGAAATGGTGGAAGTGAACTTCTGGAAAATGATGACCGATATTTTCAATATGGTGATCCTGCCCATTGCAGCCGGACTAACATTTAACCTCTTTTCGGGCGAAAAAAAGGCTGTCAGGCAAGTTGTTTTGCAGATTGCAGCCTACCTGCTCATCATTTTACTAAAAAACTTCATCACTCTTTTTACTGCCGGAACAGGCCTTCAGGAAATGGTTATCAGGTTTGGGAAAGATGTTTTTTGGTTTACGCTGCTTCCCATTGCCGGCGCATATTTATTCAGGCATTTTGCGCGGGGCAACCAGGAATGGCTTAACAAATCGCTGGCATTTATTTCGATGCTGGGAATTGGTATCATCATTACCATTATTACCGCTGCCGGACGTGACAGTTTGCTCGATGTGGGGTTACTTCTGATACTGGCATGCTTCCTTCACAACACAATTGGCTACGGACTAGGTTATTCCATAAGTAAATATGTGTTACGCATGAGCGAACGCGATTGCCGCACCATTGCCCTCGAAGTGGGTATGCAAAATGGTGGGCTGGCCTCGGGACTGGCCATGCAGATGGGCAAAATTGCAACGGTTGGACTGGCACCGGCTGTTTTTGGGCCAATGATGAACATTACCGGATCTTCGCTGGCTATCTGGTGGCGCGGACGTTTGCCAAAAGAATAGATTACAAAAATCAATCATAAAGAGCAACTATGTGCAAGTATACAATTTTAGGAGCCGCTTCCCTTTGCCTGATTTCAGGTTTGGCAAATAGCGCCAATCAGCCTTCATCAGGGAACAAGCCAAATATGGTTTTCATTATTGCCGACGATGTGAGCTGGGACGATTTTGGCTGCTACGGAAACCGCGATGTGAAAACACCGAATATCGACCAACTGGCTTCGAAGGGCATTCGTTTTACCAACTTTTTTCTGACCGCCAGTTCGTGCAGTCCGAGCCGAAACAGCATTATAACAGGCCGTTATCCGCACAACACAGGCGCTGCCGAATTGCATACCGAACCACCGCTTGAAATGGTCTCTTTCCCGGAAGCCCTGAAACAACAAGGTTATTACACCGCCCAATCCGGCAAGTTTCACATGGGGATATATGCCCGGCGGGGATTTGATGTGGTGAATGAAGGAAAAAGCATTGGCGATGGCGGCGAAGAAATGTGGATAGCGACACTTCAGAAACGCCCGATGGAAAAACCATTTATGATGTGGTTTGCAGCGCTTGATGCGCACAGGGCATGGGGGCCAAATTCGTTCTCCGGGACACATGATCCCGCCAAACTTACGCCACCTTTTTACCTTGTCGATTCAGAAGAAACCAAAAATGATCTGGCCAACTACTACGATGAAATAGCCCGGTTTGATCACTACGTTGGGCTCGTCGTGGCTGAACTGAAGAAGCAGAAAGTACTGGACAATACCATCATCATTGTGATGGCCGACAACGGAAGGGCTTTTCCACACAGCAAAACCCGTGTTAACGATCGTGGAATGAAAACGCCGTTTATTGCGTATTGGCCCAAAGGAATAGGCACAAAACCACAGGTATGCAACAGCCTGGTGAGCGCCATCGACACAGCGCCCACTTTGCTCGAACTGGCTTCAGCCAGAATACCCGAAACGGTTCAGGGAGTGAGTTTTAGTGCACTCCTCAAAAATCCTGAAAAATCATTCCGCAACTATGTATTTGCCGAACACAACTGGCACGACTACGAAGCGCATGAACGGATGGTGCGCACAAAAGACTTTTTATACATCCTGAATTCACGTCCCGAACTTACCAATCCCGGTCCTGCTGATGCCGTTGGAAGTCCATCGTTCAAAGATCTGGCAACTGGTTACGAAAAAGGAATCCTTAATTCTGCACAAGCTGAAGTTTTCATACAGCCACGTCCAACTGAAGAATTGTATCAAAATTCGTCCGATCCAAACCAGTTTAAAAATCTGGCTGTCCATCCTGAATATCAAAATAAATTGGTTGAATTAAGACAGGTCTTAAAAAACTGGATGGCCGAAACAGCCGACAATATTCCGGAAAATTTAACGCCCGACTGGTACGAAAAACTGCCCGGTTACGTGAAAACTCCGGCACACGGACAGCGTGGTGAAATGCCCGGCCAAGAAACCGGTGCTGTAAAGCTGATAAACGAGATGACGAAAAAAAAGAATTAAACTTTTAATAAACACAAAATCTTAATAAAGTTGAACACAAAATCAATACTCAAACTTCTGCCCGCACTTGCTTTAAGCTGGGGTGCGGCGGCACAAAATACATCTCCGAACATCGTTTTCATCATGGCCGATGATATGGGTTGGGGCGACATCAATGCCAACGGGAACCCATTGATTGATACACCTGTTCTGAACCGGTTGGCCAAACAAAGTATGAGTTTTAACCGCTTTTACGCCTGTCCGCTTTGTGCGCCAACCCGCTCCGAAATTCTGACAGGCCGCTATTTTTTGCGTACCGGGGTCTCATCGGTTTCGCAGGGCTACGAAAACATGCGGCCAAATGAAACCACCATTGCCGAAATACTAAAAGCAAACGGTTATTCCACGGGTGGCTTTGGTAAGTGGCACAATGGGGCCTATTTTCAGCAGCACCCCAGCCGGAAGGGATTTGACGAATTCACAGGCTTTTTAATGGGGCATCTCGGCTATTACTATGATGCCATTTATCAGCACAACGATCAGGATATAAAGTCGACAGGTTATGCAACCGATTATTTTACCGATCAGGCGCTTGGCTTCATCCAGAAAAACAAAGACCAGCCTTTCTTCTGCTATGTACCTTACAATGTGCCGCATTCGCCGTTTCAGGTTCCCGAAAAATACTTCAGGAAATACAAAACGAAAGGACTTGACGACGAATTGGCCTGCATTTACGGAATGGTCGAAAACATGGATGAAAACATCGGACGGATTTTGAGCCGTTTGGAAGAACTGAATTTGAGGGAGAATACCATTGTTATCTTTTTGTCAGACAATGGCCCGAATACCTTTCGCTACAACGGAGAGATGAAAGGCAAAAAAGGTTCGGTCGACGAAGGTGGCGTGCGCGTACCGTTTTACATTTCGTGGCCGGGCAAAATTAAACCCGGCGTGACCGAACAACTGGCACAAAATATTGATTTCCTGCCGACACTGGTCGATTTGTGCAAACTTAATTTCAAGCCTGAACTTCCGGTTGACGGGAAAAATCTTTCGCCTGTTATCCTGAAAAATGCAGATACGTTTGACCGGTTAATCTTTTCGAGGCAGGGTTTTTATCCGCTCAATAAGTGTGCAGGTTCGGTCAGGAACAACCGGTTCCGAATGGTTGCATCGGCAAAAGATACCTTGTTGTTTGACATGCAGAATGACCCGTCTCAAAAGGTGGATGTTTCCAAAACGCAAGCCGACATCAGGAAAGAACTGGTTGCCGCGTACCTGAAATGGGAGCGCGAACTGGTTTCCCAATATCAGCCTGAAACTACCATTGAAGCTGGATTTGCCGGTGAAAAGAGTACTACCCTGCCGGTTCAGGATGCAATTTTATCCGGAAAAGTAAAGTATTCGAGCGTTCATCCCAACCAGTCGCACACCGAAAACTGGGTGCAGAACGGCGATTCGATTTACTGGAAACTGAACATGAAAAATGCCGGAAATTACCGGTTCGAAATTCAATATGGTTGCCCGGCTTCGGAAGTTGGCAGTGAGTTTCAGGTACGGATGAATTCCATCACCTTGCCTTTTACGATGAATAAACCTTTCGACTCCGAAATTTTGCCCGATCGCGATTATGTCCCCCGCGCCGAATCAGTCGAGCGCACCTGGTCGTGGATGCCAATTGCAACAGGGAGGGTTGATTGGGGCGAGCTGATTCTGGGCATAAAACTCCTTGAAAAGCAGAATCAAAATGCCGGAATGATAAAAGCCATCCGACTGATAAAATTATAAACCAAATAAACCAAACGATGAAACGATTATTTTTTCTAGTTTTTCTTTTTGTTCCGGGTATTGCTGCCTTAGCCAAAATTAATCCCGAAAAGCTTACCTGCGAATACCTGCAAAATCCTTCGGTGGTAGATGTTTCCCAACCGCGGTTGGCATGGGTGAACATTACCGGCAAAGGTGAACGCGGACAAGTGCAAACGGCCTGGCAAATAAGGGTAGCAACTTCTAAAAAGAAGCTGAAAGAAGCTGATTTGTGGGATAGCCAAAAAGTTATCAGCGAACAAAGTAACCGGATTCTATATGCAGGTAACCCGTTGCAGTCGAGGATGGAGTGCTGGTGGCAGGTGCGTGTTTGGGACAAAAACGGAACTGTTTCCGACTGGAGCGAACCTGCGCAATGGAGAATGGGAATACTGAATCCTGCGGAATGGACAGCCAAATGGATTGGCGCTCCATGGGAAGGCGAAGAACATTTTCAGCGCCCTAATTTCCCCGGCCAGCAGTTTGAAGATTTTGACCCTGCTGCACCCATGCTCCGGAAATCATTCAGGATTGAAAAACAGGTTAAAAGCGCTGTGGCTTTTGTAACCGGGTTGGGCTATTTCGAATTTTACGTGAATGGCCGTAAAGCTGGCGACGATGTGCTGGTTCCCAACATTACCAACTATGGCAAACGCCCGCTGCTGGGGCAAATGCTGATTAATGTGGAAGACAACTTTAAGGAATACAAAGTAATGTATCTGGCTTACGATGTTACATCGCTGCTTTCGAAAGGCGAAAACGCAATTGGCGCCATTTTGGGAAATGGTTTTTACAATCCACGAATGTTTTGGTGCGAAGGTTACGGAACGCCCCGTTTTATTGGCCAGCTGCATATCACATATACCGATGGTTCGGAAGACATTGTTGCGAGCGATGAAAGCTGGAAGGCGGCTAAAAGTCCGATCCTGAAAAATATGGTGTATTATGGTGAAACCTACGATGCCCGACTGGAACAGCCCGATTGGTGCAACCCAATTTTTAATGCTGAAGTCTGGGAAAACGCAGCGGTTAAAAAAGCGCCTTTTGGCAAGCTGGTAGCACAAACTTCGCCTTCCGATAAAGTGATGGAACAGCTTCAGCCCGTAAAAATTGAAAAATTGGCGAACGGCAATTACAAAGTTGATTTTGGTAAAGAAATTTCGGGCTGGGTGCGTCTGAAGAATGTTTCAGCGCCAGCAGGGCATCAAATTGACATTGCGTTTAACAGCAACCAATATTCGGGCGACAATACCTATATTTTCAAAGGCAACGGCTCCGAAAATTATGCGCCCCGTTTTAACTGGTTTGTTTTCAGCGGGGTTGAGATTACGAATTGGCATGGCGAGTTGAAGCCGGAAAATATTATAGCAGAATCGGTTTATACTGAAGTTCCCATCTCTTCTGTTTTCGAGACCTCAAACCCGCTGTTCAACCGCATCAACGAAATATGGCGTACCAGCCAGCAGGATAATATGCACGGTGCAATTGCCAGCGACTGTCCGCACCGCGAGCGCAATGGCTACACCGGCGATGGACAGGTGGCTTGTGTTACGGTGATGCATAATTTTGATTCGAAAGCCTTTTACCAGAAATGGATTGCAGACATGCTGGGGGCACAGGATTTAACAACAGGTTATGTTCCCAACGGAGCGCCGTGGCAACCCGGTTGCGGTGGTGGCGTGGCCTGGGGATCGGCTATCTGCATTATGTCCTGGGAGTTTTACCTGCACACGGGAGCTAAAGATATGCTGACCGACAATTTCGATGGCATGAAAGAATACATTCGCTACATGCAAACCTGGGTCGATCAGGATGGGATCATGTTTTCGAAGCGGACCGGAAATGATGGCAATATCCTGAAATGGTACAACCTGGGCGAATGGGTCACTCCGGGCGATTTGCCAGCCGATGAAATGGTGCACACGTTTTACTTCTGGCGCTGTGCCGACCTTACAGCACAAACAGCAAAGGTTTTGGGCAAATCTGATGAGGCAAAAAAATATGCTGATCTGGCCGAACAAACCCGCAAAGCTTTCTGGAAGCTTTTTTACGACGAAACAAATGGTACCTACGGAAAGGCAGGGGAAAATATTTTTGCCCTGCGAATGGGTGTGCCAACCAATCAGTACAGCCGGGTGATCAGCGCGTTGAAAGCCGACATCAAAGCAAATAAAGGGCATTTGGATACCGGCATTTTCGGCACCCAGTTTTTCTTCGAAGTGCTTTCGGAAAACGGGATGCACGATTTGGCGTATGAAGCAATTAACAAAAAAGAAGAACCCGGTTATGGTCGCTGGCTTGAGCTTGGTTCGACCACTACCCGCGAGCAATGGAGCGAGGAAGGCTCGCACAATCACCCGATGTTTGGCGGCGGACTGGTTTGGTTTTACCGCAAACTGGCTGGAATGAATGCCGATCCTGAAAAACCCGGGTACAAGCACATTGTTTTCCATCCCCAGCCTGTTGCTGATCTGTCATTTGTAAAATATTACAATCAAACGGTTTATGGCGAAGCTGGAATTGAGTGGAAAAAAGAGAACGGGACATTTTCAGCGAAAATATCTGTTCCTGTTGGCTGCCAGGCAACAGTTTATATTCCGTTGATGCAAGGGAAAGTAATCACCGAAAGCGGACGCTCAATTGTCAATTCCAAAGATTTAAAATCTCTCAAGGAGGCAGAAGGTTATCAGGTATTTGCGGTTAAAAGTGGAAAATATGAATTTGTATCAAAATAGGAAACAATGAAAACGACTACATTAAGTTTTTTTAGTCTTGGTCTGATCGGACTAAGTCTTCACCCTGTTTCAGGAATGGAACCTGCAAAACCGGCAATCCGACCAAACATTCTGCTGATTATGGCCGATGACATGGGCTACTCCGACATTGGTTGTTTTGGCTCTGAAATTAAAACGCCAAATCTGGATAAACTGGCACAACAGGGAGTTCGTTTTTCTCAGTTTTACAACGCATCACGATGCTGTCCGACCAGGGCGTCGCTGTTAACCGGCTTGTACCAACATCAGGCGGGAGTGGGCGATATGGTGAACGATTTGGGCGTACCGGCTTACCAGGGTTACCTCAATACCACTTCGGTAACAATGGGCGAAGTCATGAAAATGAATGGCTACAACACGTATATGTCGGGCAAATGGCATGTTGGCAACCGACCGGAAACATTACCCCGCAAACGTGGCTTCGACCGTTATTTTGGCCTGATCGATGGCGCCGGAAGTTACTTTGAGCGAATTCCGTACAGAACCAATCAGCAGGCTCCGCGCATGATGCTCGATGATGCCGATTACGATCCGCCCAAACAGGGTTTCTACTTTACCAATGCCATTACCGATTATGCCCTTCAGTTTCTGGAAGAGGAAAAGCAAAAGAAAGAGCCGTTCTTTATGTACCTGGCCTACACCGCCCCGCACTGGCCGCTTCATGCTTTGCCCGACGACATTGCCAAATACCGCGGAAAATACATGAAAGGCTGGGATGTGTTGCGCAAAGAGCGTTTCGAACGAATGAAAAAAATGGGTTTGATCGAAGCCTCGTGCCAGCTTTCTCCGCGCGATGTCAATTCACCGGAATGGGATTCGTTAAGCCCGGAAGATCAGAAAATGTGGGATTTGCGCATGGCTGTTTATGCTGCCATGATCGATCGAATGGATCAAAACATTGGACGGATGCTGACGCAACTCGAAAAAATGGGCGAACTCAATAACACGCTCATCATTTTTCTGTCCGACAATGGTGGCTGCCACGAAGGCACCAAAAACAAAGGCAGTTTCATTCGCACGACCGGAGAAACCGGTACTGCCGATTCGTTCGACGCCTATGAATTCCCGTGGGCGAACGTAAGCAATACGCCTTTCAGGATGCACAAACACTGGGTGCACGAAGGTGGAATTTCCACCCCGTTCATCGCTTTTTATCCTGAACAAATAAAAGGAGGAAAGCTGGTTCATCAACCCGGTCACATTACCGATCTGATGAGTACTTTTGTTGACTATGCCGGTGGAAAATATCCGGAAACATTCAACGGAAACCCAATCACTCCGATGGAAGGTGTTAGTCTGAAAGCTGCTTTTTCAGGAAAAAAAATGAAACGGGAACAACCCATTTTCTGGGAGCATGAAGGAAACCGTGCCATGCGAGATGGCGATTGGAAACTGGTTTCGCAATACAATTACGGCCAAAAGAAATTTATGGGCTGGGAACTTTACAACCTGAAAAACGACCGGTCGGAACTGAACGATTTAAGCGCCGAACAGGCTGACCGTAAAAAGCAGATGATTCAGGAGTATGAAAATTGGGCGGATCGGGTAGGAGTGGTCTCCAAAGAAAAGCTGGACAAACGATAATTATTTACGATTTAACCATTTATCATGAAACTGAAAAATCAGACAAAATTACTTGCGATCCTGCTTCCTTCGTTAATGCCGGCAGCTTTGCCATTTGTATCTCAGGCACAAAACAGTCAGAAGCAACCGAATATCATCTGGATATCGACCGAAGATTTCAGCCCGCACCTGGGTTGTTACGGCGATAAGGTGGCGCAAACTCCGAATATCGACAAACTGGCTACCCAGGGAGTGCGGTTCACCAATGTGTTTACTTCAGCGGCAATTTGTGCCCCTGTTCGCGCCGGGATTATTACCGGAATGTACCAGAACTCGATTGGCTGCATGCACATGCGCACCACCAGCTATCGCCGTTCGGTTGAAAACCCGGTGGAATTTACCGCAGTTCCGCCTCATTACGTAAAAGCTTTTACCGAATATTTGAGGGTGGCAGGTTACTATTGCACAAACAACAACAAAACCGATTACCAGTTTGCCAAAGATCCGGTTCCGGTTAGTATTTGGGACGATTGCAGCCGGACAGCCCATTACAAAAACCGACCGGATAAAAATCAGCCTTTCTTCGCGGTGTTCAATCATCTTGGCACACACGAAAGCCAGAACTGGAACATCAGCAACGTGAAAACCGACCCGAAAAAAGTAAAGGTTCCACCGTATTATGCTGATACCGAAATTGTGCGCCGCAATCTGGCCAAATCATACGACAACACGGCCAGACTCGATTCGGTAGTTGCCAGTTTGCTGGCAGAACTGGATCGCGAAGGTGAGGCTGACAATACAATTGTCTTTTTCTGGGGCGATCATGGCGACGGACTGCCACGTGCCAAACGCTGGTTGTACGATTCCGGCCTGAATATCCCGCTGATCATTCGCTGGCCGGGCGCAGTAAAACCCAATACGGTGAACGATCAGTTGATCAGCTCCATTGATTTTGGGCCGACTGTACTTTCGATGGCTGGGGTGAAAGTACCTTCGCACATGCAGGGGCGGGCATTTCTTGGCAACCAGACCGCCGAACCGCGTCAGTATGTTTTCGGAACCCGCGACCGGGTGGATGAATCGTACGACATGATCCGTTCAGTTCGATCGAAAGATTACCTGTACATCCGCAACTTTTATCCGAATGAGCCTTTTCATATCTGGGTCCCTTATCTGAACAAGATGCCGATTATGCAGGAAATGATGCGGCTGGATGCCGAAGGGAAACTGAATCCGGCGCAAAAAAGCTGGATGGCCAGTACTCGTCCGCCGGAAGAATTGTACGATGTAAAAGCCGATCCTTTTCAATTGAACAATCTGGCTGATGACCTGAAATACAAAACAACGCTGGCCGAAATGCGCCTTCAGCAGGACAACTGGGCAGTAACCATCAACGATTTGGGACGGATGAACGAGCCGGAAATGATTGAAATGATGTGGCCGGGAGGCAAACAACCAGCGACAGACAAACCCTATTTCGTTGTGAACGCTCCGGAAGACCGTGGCTCGAAAAATTTCCAGACCGGCGGCGCTTTTTCGGCACCGATGACCTTGGCTTTTTACTGCCCCACGCACGGCGCCTCGATTGTTTACACCACCGACATCGGAAATAAACCTGCCTGGAAACTTTACAGCGGCCCGCTGCGATTGGCAAAAGGCACCAACTCCATCAGGATAAAAGCAGTGAGATACGGTTATAAAGACAGCGGGGAGATTTCGGGAACATTTGAAATAAAGTAGTTTAGATTTTGTAAATACCGATAAAAATCAGGAAACATCCGGCTGCGCAAAGTATAAATTGCCCGGCCCAGGTTTGGTATTTTGCTCCAATGTGTTAACGTAGGGAAAAAGGACTATTCCCGCTTTCACAGAAATCTACGCTTTCTTAACATTTAGCCAAATACATCACAAATGCGGAGGAAAGTCATTCATTTTATTTTGCAAGGAGTGTATTGGTTTAATTTACGTGATTGAACAATCTGTAAATTTACATACTGAAAATTTACATATATTTAGGCATAAATATGATAGTAGGTCAAACTCTTTCAATTGGTTTTTATGAATCATCTTTCAGATAAAACTGAGTGGCTTCTGTTAACATCGGCAATCGCGGTTGCTACAGTTGGATTTTTAGGTTATTACTATCTGTCAACTTCAGGTAAAGTTAAAAGTCTGCTATACACAGAAAAGGGAAAACCAATTTATGTTTTATATCAGCGCCTTATGGGGGTTATCATTTTGGGATTTCTGCCGTTGACTATTATTTTTCTTTCAGGAACAAAAAGCATCAGCGATTTTGGTGTTGTCCAGCCAGATTCAGAATCTTATTTCTGGACAATGATAGTTTCATTGGGCATTGTTCCAGTAAGTTATTTTAATTCACAAACAAAAGGGAATCTGAAAATGTACCCTCAAATCAGAGAAAAAGAATGGTCAATCGGAATATTGATAATGAGTGCATTGAGTTGGATCGCCTATCTTTTAGCCTATGAATTTCTTTTCCGTGGATTCCTCTTTTTTGCAACACTGCCTGTTTTGGGATTGTTTTTCGCGATCGTCATTAATACAATCATTTATGCATTGGTTCATCTTCACAAAGGTTTTAAAGAAATTATAGGATCTGTGCCTTTGGGAATTTTGCTTTGTTATCTAACTTACCTAACAGGTAACATTTGGGTCGCTGTTTTTTCGCATATAGTGTTGGCATTATCAAGTGAATGGTTTTCACTTTGGGCTCATCCAAACATGGTTGTTAAAACAAATTGGCAATGAAAATATTTGTAAGTGGTGCGACAGGTTTTATCGGAAGCAGACTGGCGTTGCGGTTAGCCAACAACGGGCATCAAGTTCACGCCCTCTATCGGTACGAAAACAAAACAGCGATCATTAAACATCCAAATATTAAATTGTTCAAGGGAGATATTTTGGATTTTGATAGCCTGAAAGAGCCTGTTGAAGGTTGCACACAGATTTATCATACTGCTGCTTTTGCCTGTGTTTGGAACAAAGATCCATCGTTGATTTACCGGCAAAATATAGAAGGTACAATGAATGTTGTTAGGGCGGGCATAATTGCAGGAGTTGAGAGGATCGTATGTAC
>Ga0351946_1010_pt1 | contig 26281 bp, 27 predicted proteins | sample BONcelT113001F15_FD_206832 | JGI IMG/M metagenome (GOLD analysis project Ga0351946, IMG submission 206832) | Enriched cells from coal bed in the Powder River Basin, Montana, United States - BONCAT cells T11 rep3 HSBNCT.T11.300.1.F15 ...
GTGACTTGTTTCCCATTTCTACGCCCCATGCCCCATGCGCTTTGCTTTTGGCCTTCGGTCTCCCGTCTTCGGTCTTCCGACTCCCGTCTTTCCCTAAGTCTTCTGCTTCTTTTTCTTGGCTGCCGGAAATAAAACGTTGTTCAGGATTAAACGATAACCGGGAGAGTTCGGGTGTAAGTTAAGGTCGGTAGCCGGGTCGCCTACAAAATGCTGGTAATCTTCCGGATCGTGACCGCCGTAAAAAGTCCAGAATCCTTTGCCTTGTTCGCCGTGCAGGTATCGGGCTTCGTTGGCGGCTTTGTTTTCGCCCATTATTAAAACATTGGGCTTTACCAGGTTTTTATCGAAGGCAGTGGTTTGTCCCATAAACCCTTTGATCATGTTTACATGGTTTTGGCACAACATGGTTGGCACCGGGTCCCATTTGGCCGAAAACTGGAAAAGTGTGAAATAATCCTGTTCGCGGGGAACTTTTCTGCTGGTGGAAACATCGATATCCGAGAACTCATATTCATACGGATTTCGGTTGATTTTGAAATTGTGAAAAGCCAACGTGTGTTCAAAATCAAGGTGATCGTTCATCAGTGGATCGGCCGGATCGCCATCGTACATTGACTCGCAAATGTCGATATCTTGAGCAGATTGGGTGATGTCGTAGGTGTCGGTTGCGGCACACATGGCAAAAAGGAATCCGCCGTTTTCGATGAACTGATGGATATTCCGGGTTATCACTTTTTTCATTTCCGAAACTTTCATGAATCCCATTTTTTGTGCAAGTTCCTTATTTATCCGAACTTCTTCCTGATACCATGGAACATGTTGGTATGCCTGATAGAATTTCCCGAACTGACCGGTAAAGTCTTCGTGGTGAAGGTGCAGCCAATCGTAATCCTTCAGTTTGCCATTCAGGATTTCTTCATCGTAAATGACATCAAATTTAATTTCAGCATAGGTTAAAACCAGCGTTACAGCATCGTCCCAGGGTTGTTTGTTGGGTGGTGAATAAACGGCAACCTTCGGCGCTTTCTGCATACTTACCGCATCCTGGTTGACATCTTCGCGCGAAATTTCAGCCAGTAAATTGTTTGCCTGTCCGTCGGCTAGTGTTTCGAAACTTACGCCCCGAACCAAACATTCACTGGCTATGGCCTGCTGATGTTGAATCAGGAAACTCCCTCCACGGTAATTGATTAGCCATTTAACTTCAATGCCTTGTTCCAGTGTCCAGTAGGTTATGCCGTAAGATTTTAAATGGTTGCTTTGTTTTTCATCCATCGGGATTAAAATAAAAGCTGCATTTGCTGTTTGGATGAGTAAAACCAACATTGCAACAAGCAACAACCTGAAGTATTTATTAGAATGGTACATCATTGCTTCCAGAATTTCCGTAATGACTGAATTTTTCATCTTCGAACGATGCATTGACCGGTATCGCCCCTGATTTACTGCGGTATGAGTCTCCGGAATCTTCATTCATTTTTGATTGCATTTTTTGTCCGTACTGTCCGCCGCCAATTTCTTCAGGAATAATATTTTCCATGTCGGAGAATTTGGCCAGGTTTTTCTTGAATGAAAGCCGGACATCGCCTACCGCTCCGTTTCTGTGTTTGGCAATGATAATTTCGGCCACACCGATGAGCGAATTGTTGTTTTCGTCTTCGGTAATTCCGTAGTATTCAGGACGGTGAATAAATAATACGATGTCGGCATCCTGCTCAATGGCGCCCGATTCACGAAGGTCGGAAAGTTGAGGACGTTTTCCTTCGCGCGATTCGACCGAGCGGTTCAACTGAGAAAGAGCGATGACCGGGATGTTCAATTCCTTGCCAATGGCTTTCAACGATCGCGAAATCATACTTACTTCCTGTTCGCGGCTACCTTTGTTATCAATTCCGGCAGTCATCAACTGGAGGTAATCGACAATCACTGCGCCAATGTTGTGTTGCATTTTCAGGCGGCGGCACTTGGCCCTGAATTCGAAAATAGACAAGGCGGGAGTATCGTCGATAAAAAGAGGAGCATCGTCCAAAACTGCCAGTTTTCGGTGGAAGTGGTCCCATTCCCAACCCTGAAGCCGTCCATTTTTTATTTTTTCGCCGCCGATTTCGGTTTCGGAGGAAATCAAACGGTTAACCAACTGAATGGAGGACATTTCAAGAGAAAAAACAGCGACCGGAACTTTGTGTTCGACGGCCATGTTGCGTGCCATCGATAAAACGAACGCTGTTTTTCCCATTGAAGGACGGGCGGCAATAATGATCAGGTCGGTCTTTTGCCATCCTGAAGTAATGCGGTCCATTGCGGTAAACCCGCTGGGTACACCACTCAGGCCGTCTTCACGTTTCGACGCCTCTTCGATCAGAAGCGCTGCCTCGCGCAAAAGTGGTTTGATGGGCATCGATTCCTTCTTGATATTTCCTTCCGCAACCTGAAAAAGCGCAGTTTCCGAAAAGTCAATCAAATCGTCCACATCAATGGTGTCGTCGTATGCTTTGGTCTGAATTTCTGTTGAAACGCGGATCATTTCGCGCTGCATAAATTTTTGTGCGATGATGCGCGAATGGAACTCGATGTGTGCTGCCGAAGCAACTTTCGAAGTCAACTGGGTGATCATCAGCGGACCTCCCACTTCTTCCAGCTTTTCCCGGTTTTTCAGTTCCTGGGTAACCATCAGCAAGTCAACCGGTTTTTCGTGGGTCGACAAGTATTTGATCACATCAAAAATCTTCTGATGTTCTTCCTTGTAAAAACTTTTGGTGTCGATGATGTCGGCAACTGTAATGTAGGCATCGCGTTCGAGCATCAGTGCGCCCAAAACAGCTTCCTCAACTTCAATGGCCTGTGGCGGGATTTTTCCGTATTGAGCGTTGACTTGCTCAATGGTCATTTTATTTGTTTGCTGGTAATTTTTTCTTTCTCCGGCCATGTTTCTGAAATTCAAGCAATAGAATTATATGTTTTTCTGCATTCTGAAATTTTTGCAGGGTTTCAAAGGTAAAAAAAAAGGGTACTTTTTGGCATTCAAGGGAGATTAAGTTATTCACAAAATTAGTTGAGTTTATGTGTAATTTACCATTTTACTTTAAATCCGGTAGCGTTGATTTTTACATGTGTAATTATGCTGAATGCTGGGTTTATTACATTGCCAATGCGGAACCGCCCACCCATCGTTGCAAACGGGGAGGAGATGGGAAAAGTGTTATCTAAATCGAAAGGATATGTGCTGAACTTTGCCGGAACAAATTAGTTTAAACCGTTCGGCTTCATTGGTTAGGGAAGCAAAATTAGTTGATGAGGTTGTGAGGTGGATTGACGAGAATTTTTATAATGCGGGTTGCGTTAAGGTTGTTCAGTCATCCATTTCCAAACCGGTATTACCTGAATCTTAATACCATTTTTTTCAAGTTGTTCCTGCTGATCCATTGTCAAAATATATCCTTCCTGAAGATTTAGTTCAGTCATTGCTTCCAAAAGTCCATTCAATTCCCTGTCTAAGTTTTCAGGTGTTAATTCATAACAAACCTGTACAGCAAATTCAATATGCTTATTTTTCGAAACAATAAAATCACATTCCCCATTTTGTTGGTAATATTGAATCTCTTTCCCCATTCTTTTTAAATGAATAAAAACTTTGTTTTCAAGCAATCTGCCTTTGTCTTTTGAAAACGACATGGAAAGGGTTGCAATTAGTCCTGTATCAATACCATATATTTTTTTTGGGTTTTTAATTTGTTGCTGAAACGAATAGCTAAATCGGGAAATAGCAAAAAACAAAAAGGCATCTTCGAAATACGAAATATAGGTTTTTACAGTATTTCCCGAACCGAGATCGAAATTTTTTACCAAATTGTTATAAGAAAAAACCTTACCGATGTTACTTGCCAGAAAAACACCTAATTCACGCACAATATCCGGGTTTCTTAACCCATGTCTCACAACAATATCGCGGTATATTAAGTCATTAAAGAGATTAATTAATACATCATTTTTTTTTGAAGTTAAAAATTCAGGGAAACCACCCAACATCAGGTAGTCAGCAAAGTTGGCAAGGTTTGCGGTGGACTCAGTATGATTCAAATATTCAGAAAATGAAAAAGGGAATATTTCATAAGAAATTTGTCTTCCTGTTAAACTGGTACCGAGTTCCACACTTAAAATCCGGGCATTAGATCCTGTAATAACTACTTTCTTTTTTTGATCGTGTAACACTCGTACATAACGTTCCCAGCCTTTTACATTTTGAATTTCATCGAAGAAGTAAATGCCATTTTCACTATTGGCTTCAAAAATCTTTTCAAGTTTGAAAAAATCATTGACTTCAAATAATGATAACCGCGGATCTTCAAAACTTAGAATATTGGAAATTCCTTCCTTCGTTGTAAGTTGAAACAGTACTGTACTTTTTCCACATCTTCTTACTCCTGTCAATATCTTCACATGGGTATCTGAAAAATCAATTGCATTGAGAATTTCGCGTGGAGTTCCAGGCGGGAGTTGTTTTAAGTAGTTATTTTGATAGTCGAAAACTTCTCTTATTTGCGATTCTAACATCATATTATATTGATTTTCTGCAAATATACAACGTTCTCATTAGTAATGCAAACTAATTCGCATTACTAATGAGGATTTTTGCTAATTGCTATTGAAAAGTTCTTTTAAATACTTCTCGTTTACAAGGAGAGGTAAAAATATTCAGTATTTGGCTTGAGTAAAATGGCAGAATGTTGAACTATAATTTTTGGCCTGCCGGGAGTGATATTTACTTCCAGAAAAGTTATTTTGGAAAGTAATTGTAAATGATGCTTCGAGGTAAAAATCTGATAAATTCAATGGTTTGCTTTTAAAGGAACTTTTTCAAAAGACTTATCAATCAAAATCTTCATTTCCTGATTTTTTGAAGATAATCTTCAGTGCTAACATATTTTCCTGTTCGACCTTCCTTAACTGCCTGCAATAATCCAATATCTTCTTTTTCTTCTTCTGAAAGATATTTTACAGTAATTCCAATCTTTTTGGCTAAATCAGTAAGTATTTTCAAATCTGCTTTAGAATTTCCTTGTAATACAACTGTTTCCATTTCCTTTAGTTTTTAAAGTGTTCGATCAAAAGTACAAAATCAGATCAATAAAATAAGCGCATGAGTTTGATAGTAAATAAAGAATACATGCGAATTATTACTTCAGTTTATCTTCGATAATCAATCCCAATACATCGCCCAATTTCCGATCCATCGCTGCAATTTGCTGGGGAACAAAACTGGTGGCGGTCATGCCGGGAGTGGTATTTACTTCCAGAAAATAGAATTCACCATTTTTCAGGATATAATCGATTCGAACAATTCCGGAGCAGTCGCACAAATCGTAAATGCGTGACGAGAGTTGCTGGATTTTTTGTGTCAGTTCGGCAGAGATGCGGGCGGGCGTGATTTCGTCGGTTTTGCCCGCGGTATATTTGGCGTCGAAATCGAAAAATTCGTTTTGTGGAATGACTTCAGTAACCGGGAAAATCAGTTCCTGATCCGAAAGTTTTACCAATCCGCAGGTAAACTCCGGACCATCGATAAACTGCTCAACCAGAATGTCGTGGCTTTCTTTCATGGCCATTTCGAGCGCAGCCAAAAGTTGTTCTTTTTCCTTCACCTTGGTAACTCCGAAACTTGAACCGCCTGCATTTGGTTTTACAAACATTGGCAATCCCAGTTCTTCGACCAACCGATCGGCATCTGCCTGATCGCCTTTAAACAAGCGAACCGATTTTGCCATCGGAACCTTGAAATTGCGAAGGTAATTGCTGCAGAAATACTTGTTGAAAGTAAGCGCCGAAGCATACACTCCGCAGGTAGAGTAGGGGATTTTCACCATGTCGAAATATCCCTGAAGTTTGCCATCTTCGCCGGGAGTACCGTGAATGGTGATGTATGCAAAATCGAATGGTATTTTTTTACTGTTTTTGCTGAATGAAAAATCGTTTTTATCGATGGATGCGATCACGCGATCATCTTCAAGAACTTCCCAATCCAATCCTTTCATCTGTACTTTCCATACATTGTAAATGGCCGGATCGATTGATTCAAATACATTTTTACTGCTTTTTACCGAAACTACAAATTCGGAGGAGTCGCCACCATAAACAACAGCAATATTTTTTTTCATTTACTTTGTTTTTTTACCACATAGACACATAGGTCACATATTTTTTTCTTTTCTCTATGTGTGCTATGTGCCTATGTGGTTCACATTTATTTTATTATTCCGAAGTTACCCGGTTCGAAAGGTAATTCCGCCATTTTACAATTACATTGGCCAAATCCTCAGGAAGTTCTGATTCGAAAACCATTTCTTCGCCGGTAAAAGGATGCACAAAACCCAGCATTTGTGCGTGGAGCGCCTGGCGTGGAATCATTTCAAAACAATTCTTGACAAACTGTTTGTATTTGGTAAAAGTGGTTCCCCTCAGAACCTGGTCGCCGCCGTAATTATCGTCGTTAAACAATGGGTGTCCGATGTGTTTCATGTGCACCCTGATCTGATGTGTACGTCCGGTTTCAAGGCGGCATTCCACCAGATTTACGTAACCCAAACGCTCGATTACTTTATAATGGGTTACTGCGGGTTTCCCATGTTCGCCTTCAGGAAAAACGGTAAAAACCTGCCTGTTTTTTAAGCTGCGGCCAATATTTCCTGTAATGGTTCCTTCATTTTCTGCAAGATCGCCCCAAACAAGTGCAACATATCTGCGTTTGGTAGTTTTTTCGAAAAATTGCAGAGAAAGCTTCACTTTGGCTTCGATGGTTTTTGCAATCACCAGTAACCCAGATGTGTTTTTATCAATCCGGTGAATAAGTCCCGGACGTGGATCGTCTGAGTGGAAAAGTGGCAATTCCTGAAAATGGTAGGCCAGCGCATTAACCAGTGTTCCTGAATAATTTCCATGTCCGGGATGAACTACCAGTCCTGCAGGTTTATTGACAACCAGCAAGTGGTCGTCTTCATAAACAATGTTCAACGGCATGTCCTCAGGAATAATCTTGAGTTCGCGCCGCGGATAGTCCATTACGATGGAAATTTCGTCGCCGGGTTTTACCTTGTAACTCGATTTGACCGGTACCGTGTTGACCAGAATTTTCCCTTCGTCGGCTGCAGCCTGCAAACGGCTTCGGGTGGCATTCTGCAATCGGTTCGACAAAAACCGGTCGATGCGCAGTAATGTCTGGCCGGGATCTACAATTATGTTATAATGCTCGAACAAAGCGCCATCATCGGTCTCTTCAATGTCCTCAATATCTTCAAAATCGTCAGTAAAATCTGTTTCTTCAATCATCTAAAAAAATGAATTATCGGGTTCTTCCGCTTCGGGTTTTGCCACGAGCTTGGTGGGATCAATGGTGAGCCAAATATTGATAGAGGTTCCTCTGGCTACTTCAAATATTTCAGCAGGATCGGGACTTTGTTTCCAAATCCGGCCTTTGATTTTCTCTTCTTCCGACGAAAAAGATTCATCGTAAGTAACGGTTCCTAAATTCAGGTATGCTTCCTGAATTTTCAGCCGGGCTTCTGCAAGGTTATTTCCAAACAACGTTGGAACTTTGTTGTTCGCTCTGGCTCCCTCAGCTCCCAGGATCAAATCGACAACTGATCCTTTGGGAACTATTTCACCTTCTCTGACAATTCTTCCGTTCACTTTTTGCTCCAGAACGAGATCGGGAAATTCGGAAGGTTTGTATTCAACTTTTCCGGCAATCAGGCCAGCGCTTTCTATCAGGTTGGTAGCTTGCCGGTATGAAATGTCAGTCAATTGCGGCATCGAAATCATTTCCTGACTGACAGCACAAAGGGTAATAAAAACCGTGCGGTTTTCCTTTACTTTTTGTCCCGGCTTCGGAAATTGGTCCAGAACAGTACCCGGAGCTGTTTCAAGAGAATATACAGAGTCCTGAATTTCAAAACGGAGGTCAATCCTATCCAAAATAGCTGCCGCCTCGGTACTGTTCCTTCCTTTTAAATCAGGTATCACAACCGATTCGCCATGATCGGTATAAATCCTCAGGAACAACATGCCGAATACAACCAGTAAAATGGTAATTACTAAAACTGCAATTGCATTTGCAATAAAGATCTTGCTTTTAAAAAATTCTTTCAAAGTCATTGTTTTGCTTATATCTGTATTGTATTCAAAACTATGATTGGAATACTGGTGTCAACAAGGATTTTCTTCCTTACTTCTTACCGATTAATCAAACTCTATATGTTCATCCAATTCAATTCGTGAAAGTCCAAATTTTTCAGCAAGGATCGAACTTTCTTTCAACCTTTGTTTTAATAATTCAGCGCTTATAATATTCAGCAACTCGGGAAAAGTGATATTTTCTGATTCAAGCCCAAATTGTTCGAATTCAGTGTCGGAAATGGAAACAAGGATAGTTCTCATAGAAAGGTCGTTGAATGAAAATGTTTTCCAAAATTAAATATTTTTATGACTTTACGATTGGTCTCATTTGTGATGACATCTGTTAATTCTGGTATAAACACAAAAAGGTAAAGAAAATTCATTCTTTACCTTCTGTATATTTGTTAGAGACCTGAAAGCTTTCTGCTATCTTTTGTGCTGAGGTTCGTCAGAAACTGTCAGTTTTTTTCTTCCTTTTGCACGACGGGCTTTTAATATCTTACGGCCATTGGCTGTTGACATTCTTTCTCTGAATCCGTGTTTGTTTTTTCTTTTTCTGTTTGATGGCTGAAATGTCCTTTTCATCGGTCAATATTTTTAGTGATAATGTTCGTTTTTATTTCGGACTGCAAAAATAGTTCTTTTTTAATATCCTGCAAATATACCTGCCGCTTAATTCATTTATTTTTTAAAGTCAAATGAATCAGCCGCTTTGTTTCAAAAAATTCTTCCTGAAAATAGTTTTGAAGGTCGTAAACCTTAACCTGTCTGCCGAATGGGCTGATTTCATCTTCAAAATCACCTCCTTTGAGGTAAAGAATTCCATTTGGCAAGTTGTTTTTACTCTGACTTGAAACTTTTGTGCGCACCATTTCAACAAATTGTGGGAAAGCTGTAACAGCGCGGCTTACCACAAAATCAAACTTTTGGGTTACCTCTTCAACACGCTGATGCCCGGCTTTAACGTTTTGGAGATCCAGTGCAGAGGAAACTTCGGTAACCACTTTAATTTTTTTTGCTATTGAATCGATTAGCAGAAATGAAACATCCGGAAATAATATTGCAAGCGGGATGCCCGGAAATCCTCCGCCTGTGCCAACATCCAAAACTTTAGTGCCTGGTTTGAATTGTATTATTTTAGCAATTGCCAATGAATGAAGTATATGGCGTTCGTAGAGTTGTTCAATGTCTTTTCTCGAAATCACATTTATTTTCGAGTTCCATTCTGTATAAAGCGAACCCAAACGGGCAAAATTACTCAGTTGCTGATCGGTCAGATCAGGAAAATATTTTCTGATGATATCCATGTTTTTTGTTGATAATCGGTACAATTATGGTTGGTGCTCATCGATCTCGGTCGATTCAATCATTTTGAAGAGCATTTCGCGGGCCCTGAAAAGCTGGGCTTTTACTGTGCCGAGTGGAAGTTTGAGTTCTTTTGCGATTTCTTCGTACGAAAACTCCCTGAAATAGCGAAGTTCCACCAATATGCGGTACCTGGGTTTTAGCCGGTGTACAATTCTTCGCATCAGAATGGCTTTCTGTATCCTGATTAATTTTTCTTCAGGATTGGGATCGGCAGAACGTAATTTGATAGGTGTGTCGTTATCTCCGTTATCCTGATTGTTTTCGATCGAAACGTAAACCCCGCGGCGTTTTCGAAGAAAGTCGATGCAATTGTTGGTTGCAATTTTAAACAACCAGGTGCTGAAGGCATAGCTGGGCGAATATTGGTGTAAATTTTTAAATGCTTTTCCGAACGCTTCCAGGGTAAGGTCTTCAGCATCACTTTTGTTGTTCACCATTTTCAGAAGCATAAAGTAAATGGCATCTTTATAGCGGCTCATCAGCTTTGCAAAGGCCTTCTCATCGCCTGTCAGGGCCGATTCGACCAGTAAAAAATCATACTGCGCTTTATCTGATAGTTGCGGGTTTAGTTCCATCGGCTTCTACGGTGAATTATATACATGGACCAAAAAAAACAGCAATTAATGATTGGTTTTATCAAAATGTAAAAAAACGAAGGTACGAAGATTTTTCGTTCCTTCAAACGGGTTAAAAGTTTTTTAACAATAATTAATGACGAAACGAAGTAAATCAGTAACACCGAAGAGAATGTGATCCAATATTCTGTATGGAGAATAATCAGGGTAATTGCAACTCCAATGAATAAAATTTTGGTAAAATCATCTAAAAAGAGGTTTGCTTTTTTCCCCCGGCTCAGGTGTTGCCTTATCTGTACTGTTTTTTTTAGTAATTTGATGTGGTCACCACGATCGTCTTCAATTCGTTCGCGAACAGCAATTTCCGGGTCTGTGGTAATTTTAACTCTTCCTTTCCTGAAGTTTTCATTGAAAATCAATTCGAGGTTGGCAAAATTCAGGTTCAGTTTGTGCTTGAATCCCTGATTGTTAAAATACATTGATTTTCGGAAAAGAACATTGTTTTCGCTGAATACAAATGGTTTACCGGTAAGTACACGCGAACCGCTGATCATGAACTGGGTAAAAAGTTCCAGACGGCAAATCAGGTTGCGGTACCCTTTTTTTCGTTCAACAGTGGTATATGCAATTACCGCGTCAGTATTATTATCGGGTAAACAGCCGAGTTTTGACAGCCATTCCTGACTTACCGGAACCGAATTGGCGGTAAGTTGTACGATCCAGAGCGAAGATGCACCCTTCAATCCGATATTGATGGATTGTTTTTCCTGAAAACGGCTTTCCTGGCTAAGGCTGGTAACTTTTAGCCTGGGATTGGTTTCGGCCAGTATATTTAAAATGTGAAGCGTATCGTCTTCAGAAACTTCATCAATCACAATGAGCTGATAGTCGTGGAATGGCAACTCAGTAAATTTGGTTACCAGCTCGCGGATACCTGATTCCTCGTTCCTCAATGGAAGAATGATCGTAACAGGACTGATTTCCGGATTAAAATCTTCCTTCCTGTGCAGAACCAATTTGAGATAAACGCCAAGCAGAAAATACATCTGAATAATAAATGTTACTGAGAACAATACTAACAGCACTATGTCGCTGATAGTGAATATTTGAAAATTAATGAGCTCCACTTTTGGGTTACTTAGTTATTGAAATAAAAAAACAAGTCTTTTTTTGTCGCGACAAAATTAATAAACCGGATGATTTTTCATGCCTGAATTTTAATTATAATTAACAGCAGACCTGAAGTAACCTTCTCTCTTCATTTCAGTTTAATACCTATCTTTGAGCACTCAAAAAAAAAGAAGTGAATGCAATTTGAACTGAAACATACAGCCGCCGGGAGCAAGGCCAGGGCGGGTTATATCACTACTGATCACGGAAACATTGAAACGCCAATTTTTATGCCGGTAGGGACGGCTGGTTCGGTCAAGGGAATCCACACCCGCGATTTGAAAGAAGATATTAAGGCACAGATAATTTTGGGGAATACGTACCATTTGTTTCTAAGGCCGGGATTGCCCATTATTGAAGAGGCGGGAGGATTGCATAAATTTAATGGCTGGAATGGCCCAATTTTGACTGATAGCGGTGGTTATCAGGTTTTTTCACTGGGCGATATCAGGAAACTCAGCGAGGAAGGCGCCAAATTTCAATCACACATTGATGGTTCTTCGCATTTATTTACTCCTGAAAGGGTGATGGATATTCAGCGGACTATCGGAGCTGACATTATAATGGCATTTGATGAATGTACCCCCGGGGATGCTGAATTTGAATATGCCCGTAAGTCAATGGAAATGACACAACGCTGGCTCGACCGCTGTGTCAGTCAGTTTGAAAAAACTTCGCCTAAATATGGCCATTCGCAGTCATTGTTCCCCATTGTTCAGGGCGCTGTTTTTCCTGAATTGCGCGAAATTGCTGCCAGGAATGTACTTCAGTACAATAGTGATGGTTATGCCATTGGCGGCCTTTCTGTTGGCGAATCAGAAAAAGACATGTATGCCATGATTGAAGTGGTAAACGAAATACTTCCGGAGAACAAACCGCGTTATCTGATGGGTGTTGGAACTCCGGTGAATATTCTGGAAGGAATTGATCGCGGAATTGACATGTTCGATTGTGTGATGCCTACCCGCAACGGACGAAACGGGATGCTGTTTACGCAGAAAGGAATTATGAATATGCGGAACAAAAAATGGGCGGACGATTTTTCTCCGGTCGATGCCGATGGAACTTCGTTTGTTGACCCCCATTACAGCAGGGCATTTCTACGCCATCTGGTAATTTCGGGTGAAATGCTGGGCGCGCAGATTGCAAGCCAGCACAACCTTGCCTTTTACCTCTGGCTGGTTGGCGAAGCGCGCAAACAAATACTGGCCAATACATTCAAAAGCTGGAAAGAGGAAATGGTAAAACAGCTTTCTGTAAGGCTTTAATCTTTGAATCTATGCTGCATAAAATTGATTACTATATAATTAAGAAGTTCCTCGGAACGTTTTTTTATGCTATTGCGTTAATCATCAGCATATCAATTGTTTTTGATGTATCAGAAAACATTGATGATTTCATGTCGAAGGATGTTCCGTTCAAGGCAATTGCTTTCAGCTATTACCTTAATTTTATACCATATTTTGCCAATTTGTTCAGCGGACTTTTTACATTTATCGCAGTAATATATTTTACCTCGAAACTGGCATACAACACCGAAATTATAGCCATTTTGTGCAGTGGCGTGTCGTTCAACCGGCTCATGCGGCCTTACATGGTTGGCGCGGCGGTAATTGCTATTTTCTCATATTTGCTCGGAAATTATGTTATCCCTCCGGCCAATATGAAAAAAGTAGAATTCAGGAACAAGTATATCGGAAGCCGAAACCCCGGAAGCGAGCGCGATATTCACCGTCAGATTGAACCGGGTGTATTTATTTACATGACAAATTATAATCCGAACAATGATGTGGGATATAAATTCACCATCGAAAAATTTGAGGATCGGGAGCTGGTTTCAAAATTAACTTCCGAATACATTAAGTGGGACCGTGAAAAGAAGATCTGGGTGATTCACGAATATTCAATCCGAAACATCGACGGTTACAAGGAAACGGTCAGCAGGGGCACTCAGATTGATACTACCTTGAATATGGTTCCTGAAGATTACCAGATTGTAGAAAACATTGTAGAAACCATGACATTGCCAGCGCTCAATGCTTCGATTGACAACCTGAAACTTCGTGGTGTGAATACAATTGATTATGAAATGGAAAAACACAAACGAAGGGCAGGTCCGTTCTCTGCTTTTATTCTCACTATTATTGGCGTTTCGCTCGCTTCACGAAAAATCAAGGGAGGGATTGGATTTCATCTGGGATTGGGTTTGTTGCTGAGTTTTTCGTACATCCTTTTTATGCAGGTTACTACCGTATTTGCTACCAGCGGAACACTGGCGCCATGGATGGCAATGTGGATTCCTAATATCCTCTATGGGGCATTGGCATTTTATCTATACGGACGGGCAGCGAGGTGATAAAATAAAAATGCTTTATAAAACATGTCAGACAATAAAAAAATGATAATTTTGCCCACCAAAACCAGCATTTAATTAGTATTTATATAGGAGAGAACTCCATTCCCTCAGATTAATTTAATCAAAAAAACAAATTCTATGTCACTGAGAAGAAACATTTTAGATCTTCGGAAACGAAAAGATGAGGTTCGGAAAGGCGGAGGAGATGAAGCCATTGGCAAACAAGCTGCCATGGGTAAACTAACGGCCAGAGAACGTATTCTTGCCATTGTTGATGAAGGTTCATTTCATGAGTATGACATGTTTGTTGAACATGTCGGTACTGACTTTGATATGGGCAATAAAGTTCTGGCAGGCGACGGTGTCGTTATCGGAACAGGTACTATTTATGAATCGCCGGTATGTTTATTTGCGCAGGATTTTACTGTCGCCGGAGGTTCGCTGGGGTTGATGCATGCCCGGAAGATTACCAAAATTATGGATCATGCCCTCAAAATGCGTGTGCCATTGATCGGAATCAACGACTCGGGTGGCGCCCGTATTCAGGAAGGGGTGAATTCACTTGCCGGTTACGGTGAGATATTCTTCCGTAATACACTTTCTTCAGGAGTTATTCCGCAGATTTCAGTTATCCTCGGGCCATGTGCCGGTGGTGCAGTATATTCGCCAGCATTGACCGATTTCGTTTTTGTGGTCGAAAATATCTCAAAAATGTTCATCACCGGTCCGGCAGTTATCAAGAGCGTTTTGGGCGAAGATATTTCGATGGAAGCGCTTGGTGGAGCACGGGTTCATGCCGAAATTACCGGGAATGCCCATTTCTTTGCATTAAGCGAAAAGGAATGTTTCGAGCAGATTAAAACTTTGATCACTTACATTCCGTGGAACAATACGCAGAAAGCCAAAACTTTCCCTGTAAAAGAGCCAAAATCGAAATATAAAATCCAGAATATCGTTCCGGCCGATGCCCGTTTGCCTTATGACATTCGTGAAATCATCAAATCTATCACTGATGGATCGGAATTCTTCGAAATTATGGAACTGTTTGCAGCAAACATTGTGATTGGTTTTGGAAGAATGAATGGCGAAACCATCGGTTTTGTTGCCAATCAACCAAAAGTACTTGCAGGTGTGCTCGATTGCGACAGCTCTGACAAAGCAGCGCGTTTTATCCGTTATTGCAACGCTTTTAATATTCCGATCATTACCCTCGAAGATATGCCGGGCTATTTGCCGGGTGTCGATCAGGAACATGCCGGTGTAATTCGTCACGGGGCAAAAATTCTGTATGCATATTCAGAAGCAACCGTTCCGAAAATTACGGTTATTATCCGCAAGGCATACGGAGGAGGATACATTGCAATGAATTCGCGCCATTTACGCGCCGATTTTGTATTTGCATGGCCAATGGCAGAAATTGCCGTAATGGGGCCTGAAGGCGCTGCCAATATTGTATTCCGTAAAGAAATTGCAGAAGCTGAAGATCCGGATGCAATGCGCCAGCAAAAAATTCAGGAATACAAAGATAAGTTTGCAAATCCTTATGTAGCTGCAGCCAAAGGGTATATCGATGAAGTGATTGAGCCTCAGGAAACCAGAAAAATACTGTTACACGCGCTTCGCATTTCTGCCAGCAAAGATGTACAGGGACCCTCGAAAAAACACGGACTTCCACCATTTTAATCAAAACCAAAGGATTATGGCAGAACAGGAAAAACCACAGATAATTATTGTACACAGCGCTAAATACCAGACTACTTATACCAAGAAGTACGAAAATAGAAAAGTCTGGGTGGAACCGAATTTTAATCATATAAATTCGTATATCCCCGGAACGATCATCGATATTTTGGTGAAGGATGGCCAGAAAGTGGCTGCCGGTGAAAGTATTCTGATTTTGGAGGCAATGAAAATGTACAACGACATAAAAATGCCTTTTAAAGGTAAAATTGTAAAGGTGTATGTTGAAATTGGTCAGAAAATACCTAAGAACTTTCTGATGATTGAAATTGAACCGGTTGAATAAAGTTTTTCAGAAGTAATTCTGATTTTTGACAGATATTAAAAAGAGTGTTTCCGGAAAATGGAGGCACTCTTTCTTTATTCATAGATGGGATAATCTGGCAAATCCGATATCAATCTGCAGAATAGAAATTTAGCAGTTGAAGTAATTCTTGGTCAATTGGGTTTAGAATATATGGCCGGTGATATGGCATCAAAAAATATCCTTGAAAAGTTATTGAAAAGTACAGTACGTTATGTAGTTTTGCATAATTTTGAAACTTCAAAAAAAAACTTTTAAACAATTAAAAATGAATCAAACATTTTTTTACTGCTTTTTAATTACTGCTTTTTTAATTACAGGAGTAAGAACGTATGCCCAAACCGAAAAAGGGAAAATCTTGCTGGGCGGGCAAAGTAGCCTGGAGTTTACTTCGTATAGTTCTAAATGGAAAACAGATACTGGGAGTGGCGACAATGGAAAAACCAAAACACTGGACATTACTCCACAGGTAGGTTATTTTATCGCCAACAATTTTGCTGTTGGTTTGGAAATGCCTTACAACTATTCCAAAGATATTGATGGCCATGATTCGTATACAACTTCTTCCTTTACTGTTGTCCCATTTGTAAGGTATTATTTCGGCAAATCAAATATAAAACCATATTTGCATGGTGGTATCGGTCCTGGTTGGGGCAAAACAAAAATAGACTATCATTCAATTTCAGATCCGAATTTTGTTTTTGATCCCAATTTCTCCACACACTTGTTTGCATACGAATTAGGTGGAGGAATAGCGATCTTCCTTAACGATCTTGTTTCTTTTGAATTTGGGTTAGGTTACGCTTCGGCCTCAGTAAAATGGTTCGACAAAAACGACAAAATGAATCGGAAAAATACGGCCAACGGAATTGGTGCAAGTATTGGAATTGTGGTGAGCTTGTAAAATATGAAAGGCTACCCATTTACTGTAGTGACTTTGAATGTCTTTTTACAGTCAATGATTTAGTTTAAACTTTTCCCGGAGGACGGCAATTCATTCATTTAGTGAATCCCTGTTCTCCCGCGAAGGATAGGAATTTTTAACACATCTTCAACATATTGGAAATAGTAATAAAGCTTGTGCTCAATTTCCATCGGGTAGTTTTCGTGCGGATCGTAGTTGATTGGTGAACCGAAAAACCGTGAATAGCGCGAAGACATGGATTTAAAGTTCCATTCATCAACATATTGACGGTTCCAGTTTTGGTAATAGTTGATACTGTGATACATTGCAGGCGAATTTTTGAGCAGGTACCAGGTCTCAAATCCCGAATCAAAAACAAGCAATTCATATTCAGTACTGTCCTCTGGTGTAATTTCAGGAGTAGCCGCTTTGTGCAATGGTTTCTGCACATTACAGGCTGCAATCATCAGAAAAAAGACGAAAGGCAGGACATGGTTCTTAATATTTTTTGATATGCCGTTCATTTAAAGGGTTATACTCAGATTCGATACCCAATGTTTCGATTAAAGAGGACTTGAAACTACTTGTTTTGCATCACCAAAAATCGTTGCAGAGAAAAGGACGAAAGTACGTTTGTTTTTAAAAACGAATAAAACCCCTTTCACTGGCTGGCCATGGAAGGGGTTTTCGTACTATTCAAATAGTTGTTTTTGAATTCTTATTCAGGTTTTGGCTTAAAAATAATATCCACCACGTCGGCTTTTGATACAAACGATTTTACAAATTGCTGAACTTTGGTTGTTGTCATATTTTCAAGAATTTTTTCGAAATTTTCAGGAGCAGCCGGATTTACTGAATAGGTGTAATAGCTGTTCAATGCCTGCATCCAGTAATTGTTGTGCAGTTTCGATTGCTCCCTGTTTTTCTGAAGGTTTTTCACCACTTTGTCCAAATCTTCTGCTGTGGGACCTTCGGCAGCGATTTTGTCGATTTCGCGGTATATAATTGATTTCAGGTGCTGTGCTTTTTCAGGATCGGTGTCGAATGTCATGCTAAGACTTTTTTCCGCTTTTGGAAATTTACTGTAGCTTGTTGATACCCTAACCCCATAAGTTCCGCCTTCTTTTTCGCGGATTTCTTCGAGGTAACGAAGGTTCAGGATGTCACGAAATACACTCAGGGTAAGATTTTGTTCAGGAGCATATTCCATTTTAGCATCAAAATTAATTGAAACGGTTGCTTTTTTTACTTCCAGCGGAATTTCGATCTCGCGAACTGTTTTGCCTTTTGGCCCTTCCACATTGCGGTCAACCCATGTTTCTTTGCGTGGTAAATTGGTTAGCGAACCGATGTATTTCTCCGCCATTGTGCGGGCAGTTTCTTCATCAATATTACCCACAATAAAATAAGTGAAATCACCGGCATCGACAAAACGGTCTTTGTAAATGGTTTCCATTTGTTCCAGCGAAATTTCATCGAACATTTCCGGGGTCATTAATTTGGTTCGCGGACTTTTGCTGGTCATGATCAGTTGCAGCGAGTCGCTCATTATTTTCTGCGGATTGTTTGCCATGTTTGCAACAAATGCTTTGTACCGGCCAAGCATCGCTTCATAAGCTTCACTGTCGAAACGCGGATTTTCGAATTGCAGGTAAAGCAACTGCATCATGGTTTCGAAATCTTTCGGTGTGCCCGATCCGCTGAAGGTTTCATTCAGGTCAGACAAACTCACATTCAGGCTGACTTTTTTGCCGGTCAATGCTTTTTTCAGGGCGGTTGCATCATAATCACCCACACCAAATGTTCCAATGAACTGGTTAAGCATCATTGCCGAAGCCACTTTGTCATCGTTAACTTTCGAACTTCCGCCATTACTTTGTGCGATCAGGGTTACCTGGTCTTTTTCGTAGTCGGCCCAGCGGTAAACTACTTTTGTTTCGTTGCCCAAAGTCCATTCAACAGCATCAAATTCAGGAAGTTTTTTGGTGCTTATTACTATGGAGCCTTTCAGTTCCTTGCTGATCAGGTTGGTTGAAACTTCCTCTTCGGTATAAGGTTCAACCTTGCTATTTTCAAGTTCCGAAATGATTGATAAAGCCTGATCTTTTGAAAGGTGTTTGGCTTCCGGTTTGTCTGGCCCCATTACCACGATCACACGGTTTTCGGGTGTCATCCATTTTTTAGCCCTGTTTGACAAATCATCCACAGAAATTGTTGGCAGAATATTTTGTACAAATTCCCAGTCAAAATCGATGGAAGTCAATGGTTCTCCTTCTATATAATGAGATTTAAAATCACTGGCAAACTCATCGTTGTTTATTTTATCACGCTGTTTGTAGCGGCTTTCGTATGAAGTCAACAGATTTGTTTTTGCCCGTTCGAGTTCACTGGCAGTAAACCCATGTTGGTAAATCCGTTGCGCTTCGGTATAAATTGATTTAAAAGCCAAATCCCCCTGATCGGGTTTTGCTGATGCCGAGATAGCCAGCATTTCATAACCATCAACCAGCCCACTGTAATTAATGTTTCCCGATACAAACGGAGGAACTCCTTTTTGCAGCAGTTCATTTATACGGTCGCGGGTCATCATTCCAAAAAGTGATTGGATTGTCTGTTCCCTCAGGTAGCCCAGTGTTTTTTCGGAAGCTGCAGGCGCTTTGTGTTTGATGTAAAGAGAAACGGAATAGTTGCTGGCTTCTTTGTCGGTTGCCAAAACGTAGAGCGGCTCCTTGTGTTCAGGAACTTCATAAAATTCGCGTTTCATAGGATTTTCCACCGGTTTGATGGTCGAAAACAAAGCTTTAACTTTTTCCTCAACTGCATCAACATCTATGTCGCCAACGATGGCAATTGCCTGCAAATCGGTGCGGTACCAGTCGTGGTAGAAGTTGCGCAGTGTTTCGTGTTTGAAGTTTTTGATTACATCCAGATCGCCAATTACATCGCGGTTCATGTATTTTGAGCCGTTCAGCAAAACAGGCAGAAACTGACGTTGCATCCTGAATCCTGCGGTTCTGCGGGTTCGCCACTCTTCGCTGATTACGCCACGTTCGGCATCAATTTCTTCGTCGGTAAGTAACAGAAAATCCGACCAGTCATTCAGCACAAGTAAACAAGTATCGATCAGTCCTTCGCGTTTCACCGGAATGTCGCTCAGGTTGTAAACAGTTTCGCCGGTGCTGGTATATGCATTGATGTTGCGGCCAAATTGCACTCCGTGTTTTTCGAGGGTGTTGATAATTCCTTTTCCGGGGAAATGTTTGGTGCCATTAAAAGCCATGTGTTCCAGAAAGTGCGCAAGGCCATTCTGGTCGTCGTTTTCGAGCAAAGCGCCCACATTTTGAATGATGTAAAAACTTGCACGCTCTTTGGGCTCTTCGTTGTGGCGAATATAATATGTCAGGCCATTTTCGAGCCGTCCGATTCTGGCTGCCGGATCAACCGGAACAGGTTGGTTTAGAATTCCCTGACTAAAAACCATTCCTGAGAACTGAACCAGAGCAATAATCAGGATTAATCTGAATTTGATCATACGTTTGTTATTTGGTTGAAATTTGGGTTAAAAACTATTTCCGACAATTGAATCCTTTTCGCTTGTCATAATATGAACAAATAGGTAACAAACAAATGTAAAGAATTACAACAACCCTGGATTATTTTTGGTTTTGATGTTATTTGCGATTTAACCTAAAAAATAAGCTGCATTTAAAGCTATTATACGATCGCCAAAATACTTTGTGTCAGGGTCGTTTGAAATTATAAAAGCATACAGCAGAGGTTTGTCAAGTATTTCTTCAAGGTTTGACAAGTGTCTGATATCTTGTTTGTCAACGATTTGTTTCATCTTTATTTCAATAGCAATATAACCGTTCTGAAGTTCAATCAACAAATCTATTTCTTTCCCGTCCTGTGTTCGTAAATGAAAAAAACCGAGCGTTTTTTTGTAAGGTTTTTGTTTGTTTGTAGATTTCAGCAATAACCAGACTTTCAAATTCATTTCCGGTAATACCACCTCTTTTTTGAAGGATGGTTTGGATGATACCATTGTCGAGATAATGTATTTTAGGTGTTTTTACCAATCGTTTTGTTTCGTTTCGTGACCAGGCAGGCAACGAAAGTGCCTGATAGCTTAATTCAAAATACCTGATATAACGCTGTACTGTTTTTGCACTCATGCCAAGTTGTGTGGCGATGGCCGATGCATTGACAAGGTTGCCTGTATTTATTGCAAGGTACTTCTGTAATTTAACAAATGGTTCGAGGTCGCGAAACGATGCCAAATCACGGATGTCGCGTTCCAAATATGTTTGTACATAGCTTCTTAACCAATCATACTTTTCTTCTTCTGAAAGGTCAGGTTCAGATACCGCAGGATATCCACCGTATTTTAGGTAATGTTCCCATGCAATTTGTTTCCCGGCCATTTTTTTATCGAATAAAAATGATGGCAAAAACTCAATAGGATTTTCACTTAAGATAATTTGCTGAAAGATAGAATCTTCAATAATGTCCTCCCAATTATTTGTACAGAGTTCAGGTATAGTCAATGGGAACATTTCAATAATTGAACATCGCCCTGCTAAACTTTCTTTGACTTTTTCAAGGAGAAGTAACTGGCTTGATCCCAGTAGGATATATTTAGGATCAGGCCATTGGTCGTAAACAGACTTGATACTTTCAATTACTAAAGGCTCTTTTTGCACTTCATCAAGTATAGCGAAAGGGAACATTGTTTTCCATTGAGATGCGGTAAGTTCCAAATACCGGCTGCGCATAATTGGGTCTTCGATGGAGATGTATTCATAGTCAGGAAATAATTTACAAGCCATTGTTGTTTTACCTGTTTGTCTGGCACCTGTCAATACTATTATCCGTCCAAATTTGGACGTGTTTTTTTTGAAGGTAGTGTAAGCTATTTTTCTGTTTTTCATCTTCGCCCTGTTGTTTACTTTTTGCGAAGTTATCACTTTTATAAATAACAAATCGATATAATTCCTAAATTTACGCCAAAATCAGGAATGGCATTCCTAAATTTACGCCAAAATCAGGAATGGCATTCCTAAATTTACGCCAAAATCAGGAATGGCATTCCTAAATTTACGCCGAAATCAGGAATGGCATTCCTAAATTTACGCCGAACTTTCCCAAAGTTTATTTAAACTGAAAATAAACTTTGGGAAAGCTTAACATTAATAACTGTATGTGTATGTTTTGCCGGATAGTATTCCTGAAGAATTTCTAACGGAAAGTATAAAATCCACGCTGGTTTTTCCCTGTTCCCTTATTCCTGAAATATCGAAACTGTAATCGTTTGTAATCAGTGCTTTGCAATGATCATCGTTTGAATCATGCCGGATCTCGAAGATTGGCGGTGGAAGGGGAGGAGTTCCGCACCAGGGGTGGATTAAAGCCAAATCGACCTTATGTTCTTTGCAGCCTCCGCCATACTGAAGGGTTAATTTCAGGCAGTCGCCTTCAATTTTTGCATTGATGAGGCTGATTGGATCGGTTCTGAGGCTGTCGTAATTCGAAGCATCCAGATCAACGTATTGCAGACAATCGCCCTGCCTGATTTCCACATCATGTGCTTGCTCGGTACACGCACACAGGACGAAAAATGGAAATAGGAATAATATTGAAGAGATAATTTTCATGATTGATTATTGAAAACGATTTTCTTTTCTGTTTTAGGAATTTTCACAATACAGTATGGCTGTGTAATCACAGTAGGAACGATACCGTTTGGAGACAAATGGCGAACATTTACTGTTAAATCATTTCGGTTTTCTACAACACCTGCAATTTCTATTGTGTATCCGCCATTCATTTTTATTTCATCAAAGAAAGCAAGAATTATAAAATTTGAAAAATCAATTTCAGTCCCGGTAAAATTATCTGTTACATTATTTGCCGAATTCATTTTGTTCATTAATTCAGTCCACTCTTTATTACTCTGGATGATCAGGTTTTGTCGTGTAATATTTTCTTTACCGTTTCCATATAAGTTACCACTTGCAACGAGAGTCGTTGAAATTGTTATCGGCAAAAACTCATCAACATCGTTATTATTGCAACCACTAAAGATGGATATTAACAATAGAGAAACTAATAATTTCATGTTGAGGATTCTTATACGTAGTTTGTAATTTTCAATAATTTGCATCAAAATGGCTGAATTGCTCGTTTGGATTAACAAATAATTTTCTCTATTCCTGCTTCGGATCCATTACTTTCCCGATAAACAAAATTGCTTGCGTGTCTTTTTCGCGGATGGCAAATACAAACGGATGATCAACACGGAATGAGTTGTCAACTGGCATAGAAGTTACACCAACAGTAATTCCTGTTACAGCTGCGGCTTCGGTTCCCCGCTCGTCAACTTTGATGTATGTTTTGTGCATTACTTCAGAAATAACCAGTTTAGCCGCATCAGAAATTCCGCTCAGGTTGGCTTTTGCGTCATTGAAAGCATCTGTCATTCCCAATGCTGCCAGTTCATCTTTCAGGCTATTGTCAAATTTGAATTCGAATTTCGGGAGAAACACTTCTTTTTTCTGTTCGGAAAGTTTCGAAATCCAGTCATTCACATTTTCAGGATTCAGGAGTGAAATTACATTGTCAGTTTTTTTACCAGTTTGGGGTAAAAAAATCAACATTGAGTATTTTCCGCTTCCGTATGGCATTTCGAGTAGCTGGAAATCGGTATGATTAAAATAATTGAACGGTTTTTCGATTTTCATGGTTGGTACCTGAACCACCGTATTGTCTTCTTTAGTGAAGCTCCTGTCGGCAGTTTCTTTCGTGTCGAACCGGTATTTCCATTCACCGTTAAAATAAATGGCATTCAGCAAATACATTACATCTTCGGCTTTTACTTCTTCTATTATCTTGTCTATTTTCCCTTTGGTTTTGGTGTTCACCCAGCCATTAACTTTGTTCAGGGTTTCTGCGGTTTTTGTAAAGTCGAGTCCCGAAACTTCCGCATTGTAAAACTTCTGGTTGGTGGTTTTGAAAGCATCTTTTACAGGAAATGTGTTCCGGTAGAAAATTGCGTTCGAGATCGACAGTTCAACTTTCGGATCGTGGCTGATAAGCGCCGCAACCAAATCCTTGTAGCTCTGGTTGATATCATCAGAAGTCATGCCTGCTTTGTGCAGCATTTGCTCCATCTGTGTTTTGGTGTCGCCTTCAGTTCCGTTGTAAACCATCGCCAAAGCCAGCGAAACGCTCATCGGCGAAATCATCGTATTTTTTGGTTCGTCGGGAGAAGCATTTACTTTCTTAAATAATTCGAAACCAAACTGGTTGTCGGCAGCAATTATTTTGGCCGATTTTTCGTTGGGTGTCAGATCAGTAACTTTGGGCTCATTCTCAGCCTGATTGCAGGCGAAAAGAAATGTGAGCAGTAACAGGGAGATTATTCGTTTCATGGCAAATGTTTTTAAGTTATAATTTCAAGACGGGAAAGCGGTGCAAATGGTTGCGTTGGTTAGTTGGTAAAGGTAATCAATTTTAAAAATACCTCTGACGCAACTAATTTGGTTGTCATTCCATCTAATTGAAAACTGAATGGGCTCAGGCAATTAAATCAGGGGTAAAGTACTGTCGAAATGCTCAAAGTTTTAATTAATCGGTTAATTTTGAGTGATCAGATTAAAAAAAAGAATTGGAAGATTTTACATCGATAATATCCGATTGCATTGCCGGAAGCCGGAAAGCGCAGGCAAAGCTCTATCATCAGTTTGCCCCGAAAATGTTCGGAGTGTGTTTGCGTTATGCCAAAGATGCAACCGAAGCTGAAGACAATCTTCAGGATGGATTTGTGAAAGTGTTTACCAATTTGAAATCGTTTCGGCAGGAAGGTTCTTTCGAAGGTTGGATAAGGCGAATCATGATAAACGTTTCTCTGGAAAAGTTGAGAAAGCAACATTTGATGTATCCTGTTGAAGATGTCTCGGTGTATGATACCATCAATTTTTCAGACGATGTGATCGCGAAAATTTCGGCTGACGACCTTGTGAAACTGATTCAGGAATTGCCTCCGCGCTACCGGCTGGTTTTTAACCTTTATGTGATTGAAGGCATGTCGCATCAGGAAATTGCCAAAGAAATGTCGATCACGCAGGGAACCTCTAAATCGAACCTGGCGAGGGCCAGGGAAATAATGAAGAAGAAAGTTCATGAGAACTTCGGTGAAATAAATGCCCAAAACAATTATACGGCATGAAGGAAAATGAAAATATAGACGAATTGTTCCGCGAGAAACTTCGGAATTACGAAAAGGAACCGCCAGCTTATTTGTTGCAAAATGTGCTTGATGGTGTTGCCGGAGCCCGGCGAAACCGAAAAATAGTTTTTTGGCGTGTTGCAGGTGTTGCCGCCGCAATTCTTCTGGCTTTCTTGGCCGGTTGGCAATTGCAGCACCTGAACAGCGAAACATCGCCACAGCAGATTGTTGTTGTCCCGAGTTCTTCTCCGGAAATACCTACTGCAAAACAGTTTGGTCCTGAAGAGAAAATAACCCTGGATAAGGTTCCGGAAACTGGTTTGTCCAGAGATGAAAAATCATTCAAATCTGCAACTGATAAAAATTTGCAGGTTGCCAGCCAAACCAATTTTCAGGAAAAGAAAATTACCAATGAATCAATATTGAGTGCACGCGCTGCGGAATCAAACTTGCTGTATCCGATAAAAATCAGGAGTCATAGGATAATCAGCAATAATCAATATGCAAATGTGTTGCATGAAATGAAGGTGAAAGACACAAACTTTGATCGGTTTGAAATGACCATCGATCAACAGATAATTGAGCAAAACAAGCAACAATTTCTGGCGCAGAATGAAAAACAGAAGAAAGTCCGCTGGCTGGTTGGCGCACAGGTTTCACCGGCATTCAATGTTTCGGAAAGCAGCCATTCGCAGGTTTATGCAAGTAATATGCTGAACTCTGCCAACAATCCTGTTGATGTTGGAGGTGGAATTTCAGTGGAATATAAAAAAGGTAAACGACTAAGTTTGCAGAGTGGTGTTTATTATTCAGGTTTGGGTCAGGCTTCAGGGAATTCAAGCCGTTCATCAGCAAATAGTGATTATATATATGCCAGCGCCGATCGTGGAGCTGAGTATTTTAATACTTCGGTAAATATTGACACCAAATCGAGCAAAATGATGATGAACAGTGCCGCCGGAGTAATTGAATTCAGCAGTGTTCCTTCAGGAATAGTTCTGGGCGCGAATCTCGACGAAAAGGCGATGGTATCGAACGCCGTGGTGGTATCTGACGCACGGTTTATTCAGAATTTTGAGTACATCGAAATTCCGCTTTATTTGCGATATACGATTATCGATTCCAGATTTGATGTGGAAATGATGGGCGGTTTCAGCTCAAATGTACTTATAGGAAATCAAACTTTTATGGAAAGCAGTTCAGGGAAAAGCCTTGTTGGCAAAACACAGGATATGCAATGGCTGAATTACAGCGGAACGTTGGGTGTCGGCTTAAAATATGGTTTATCGAAACGTATTTTCCTGAATGTGGAACCACGCGTTAAATATTACCTCAACTCGCTGAACAACAACTCGTCGGTTACTTATAAACCTTATACTATTGGAGTATTTACCGGATTGAGTTATGAGTTTTAACGAAGTGGTCAGTGGTCAGTCTCAGTGATCAATAGCTTCGTGTGTGTTAAAGCTTT
>Ga0351946_1013_pt1 | contig 24075 bp, 20 predicted proteins | sample BONcelT113001F15_FD_206832 | JGI IMG/M metagenome (GOLD analysis project Ga0351946, IMG submission 206832) | Enriched cells from coal bed in the Powder River Basin, Montana, United States - BONCAT cells T11 rep3 HSBNCT.T11.300.1.F15 ...
CAACCGTGTTCCCCTGTTGGTCAAGTAGCCGGAAGGCAATTGTTTTCACCGGGTCGCTTATGCCCAGAACAGTTCCCAACTCAGCAGCCTGCACACTGGCCTCCACCCTGAAGGTGTCGGCACGTTGAAAGGCAATCCACGTTTCGTTTAACCGGGCATTGGTTTTTATGGTTACTGTATCGCCCGCTCTGTTGAAAAACAGGTTGGTGAAGTCGGGTTTTATGACCACTTTTTCGCCGATCCACGAAGCTTTGTAAGGAGAATAGCAATTCTTCGATACTTCCTGGATGGTAGCAAAAGGGTACAAAACGGTATCAGCGGCTGCTACTCTCACCGAATCAACCCTTAGTCCACTAATCCGGTATCCTAAAGAATTTTTGAAAAGCACTGTCTGGTCGGGATATACTGTTTGATAATCGTGTGCATGGGCTTTTACAGTAACGATGGTCAAAAGCAAAAAGAATATGTAGCGGGTTTTCATGAGAAAATAATTTGAATATTAATCCTCAACACATTGCAATAAAAATCCGGATCTATTTTATATTTTACTAATTCCCGATTAGCTTAAACGCCATTCTTTCATCCCCATCATTAATTGATACGACATACAATTGGTTTTCTTTGAGATCCAAATTTGAAAGCCGTAAATTCCGGTTCGTGTATTTGCCCGAATGTATAATGTCTCCATTTGATGTTGTGATTGTTACCTGATAAGATATACTCTGTTTTTGAGGTATGTTGATTACCAAATTGCCATGGGTCAAATAACATTGTGTTGATTGATTGATAACCTCATTGTTGGATGCAGTAGTTGTATCAACATTAATGCGCCAGTAGCTTATTTTAGCAACACAGCCGACGGAATTAACTACCTGGAGATAGTAAGTTGTACTAGTATCAGGCCTAGCCCAGCCATACAAATCGGTCGGATCAGTTAAACCGTAAGTTGGGCTAAAAGTATATTGCATAGGCAAAAATTTATTCTCATAAAAATAAATATCTCCATAGAATTTAATGCTATCACCCCTTTTTATGGTTTTAGGGGGTATATAACTATTAAGAATCCAAATTGATCCATCGATTATTTTTACAGTATCGTACTGGACATTTCCTGCAGCATCTTCAACTTTCAGGTTGAAAACAGGCCAGTCAAAAGGTATTTTGCCCCGTTTAAAGGTTGGGTTGCTTTGGGTTGTATCATTCAGAAAATAAGAAGCATAGACCCACATGCTATCTTTCGGACCGTAATTTTGCCATATCTTTCCGCTCCAGGTATAGGTATAAGGTTCGACACCACCGGAAGCTGTGGGCGATCCTCCCAGTAGCGCTGTTGATGTAGCCAAATCGGAGAAACAAAGAACTACATCGTTACCTGCATCTACTTTAAGTTGTGCATTTACATGGATGAAACAAAGGAAGATGCTGCAGATTAGAAGGATTGATTTCATTGTAATACTTGTTTTTAAGGATTCCATCTCTTTTCGAAAGATGGAATCCCTTATTATCATTGCGTTTATGCTCGAAAAAGAACTATTTTACTATTACTTTTCCGGTTTGAACTTCACCGTCTTTTCCTACAAAACGATAAAGCAGAATTCCGCCAGTTGGGGCACAAATAGTTGTTGTTAAGAGGCTAAGCTCTTTATTCAGAACCTGCTTGCCATCAAGGGTGTAGAGAAATAGTTTTCCTTGAGTATTGCTTTTCAAATGTATTTGAATTTCACCGTTTTGTTGTTGAAATAATTCGATAAATTTTTGATCATTTTTAAGGCTCTGGATTGATGTAAAAAAGCAATCATGGAAATTAGGGTTGTGGTAAACCAGTTCCCCGTTTTCAGTGTAGCACACCAAATTGGTTGTTGCCCCAGTCAGAAAAAAACTGTTTAAACCTTCCAATACGCCCCAGAGACTGCCAATGCCTTCGATCCAAAGGGGATCATTGGAATCAAAAAAACAGATTTGCTTTCGTATAACTGCTGAGCTGCCAAATGTTGCATTGATTACGTTGGTTGCCTTTACGTAAGAAACCCCATCACTCGTTAAGATGCTATCGCCCGTTTCGAGGCTAAAATCATAGAGCAGCATATCCTTCCCTGTAGATTCATTGAGAATAAACACTTTTCGCGTGGTTGGTTCTTCTCTGATACATCCATTCAAAGCCCATCTGGCGTGCAAGGTATCATCCGACTTCCATATCTTTTTATAAACCAATTCATTGATGGTGGTGTCACCCATGAATTTAATGAAATTACTCCTGTAGGTGCTACCACCTTCGGTTCCAACACTCGTATTACTCCACAATTTACTTTCCTGAAGTAAGTTTTGACCTTGACAGTGAAGTAAAAACAACATAAATATGAATATTACACTTGCTTTTTTCATGATTATGGGCATGTTATGTTGATACCAGATTCAATTGATAAACTTGCGCCGGGTTGAATCTCAAATCCAGCTTCCAATTGTACTTCATTATTACATAGAAATGAAATATTTGAATTATTGTTTATAATGCAACTTGCGTTTATTGCGTTTATTGCTTTATAGGTACTATTGGCGGAATTAAGGGTACCACTAACTGTTTGAGTCAGCATACATGCAGTAGCGGAAGTATTCATTCTGTTGGTATATTCCCATATTTGACTTGTACCCTGGGTTAAATTAGTATAATCGCGAATCTGAGAACCATTGCCCGGATTCTGAATATAAACATCATTATTGCTTAAACCATACCCAACCACAGTATGTCCTCCAGTACCATCAGAATTAAAAAGATGCATCAAAAAGGGCCTATTATTTTGCAAATCACTCTGCACCTGAGCTAATGTAAGAGGAGAATATGATAATGAATTACTTATGTACCAATGATTAATGATGGCTTGGTTCGAACTTATGTATCCGGAATTGCAACATCCGACAAAAGGATTTACACAACAATTTACTGTTCCAAATCTATTCGGATCATTTTGTCTTGCAACTTCTAATACGTCACACAATTGAACATTGTTACCATAATATACAATAACCATATGGCAGGACTTAGCCCAACACCATTGACCACAACCCGTTATATCATTGCGATATGGAACATCTAGTATTTGTGCTTTAACACCTGAGAAATTAAAGCACAAGATTATGACAATTGTTAATTTGAATAACATACTTTTATAATTCATTTTTAAGTTTTTTATTATTTATTTTTAAAATTTCAACGATTTCAGTTGATGAATATTTATCCTTGTTCTGTAATTTGTCAGATGCACATTGATTTATTGATCGAAATGGCCAGAACTCTAAATTTTTATTTGCATCATTTGTAACTATACAATAAACATTTAACGAATAATCTATGAATAGAGCCTTCTGTTTCACATTTTTCATATGTTTACAATTTTCAAAATCGTCAATATCAGAAGCAAGTATGGGTAAGCCAAATCCGACAGCTTTATAACTATTATTTGTGAAAATAATATCTAAAAGACACCTATATTTATTATTTACAATCAATGGTAATGACCATGTTTTTATAGGTTTAAATAAATTCGTTTTACTCGTATCTGAAAATGAATAATCTCGAAGATTATAATTTTGCAATGGTTCACCTAATGAGATCTCGCTAAATTCATCACTTGTGTTAAATCCGAATTCCCTTTCTTTACCAATTGGTATTTTATTAAGGTATTTTTCTATCCCTGCCTGAACGGCATTGTAAAATAATATAGAATCAGATTTCTCAATTTGTTGGGAATATACCATAGTATGCTGAATAATACCCAAATAGATTAATATAAGTAATATATTTTTCATATTTAAATTTATTTCGTTAAAATCATCCGTTTCGTATCCACTTCCTTGCCGTCAATAACAAGTGCGTAGAGGTACATGCCCGCTTGAAAGCTGTTTCCGCTAATGGTTACAGTTTGTTTCCCTTTGCCGTTTATACTGTATTGTTGCAATTGGGTTCCGTTCATGTTGTAAATATACAAAACTGAAGTACCAGATCCTTCAGGAATAAAACAACCAATTTTGGTTTCTTTGCTAAACGGGTTAGGAATGTTCTGGTCCAACCGGGCTTTGTTCTCATTTATATTTTCTGTCGTTGAAGTGGCGATTGAGGCGCTTTTCAAGCTTGACGAACCACAGCACTTTTCCAACCCACTCTCAAGGGCTGCAATTTGGTCATCCTTTTCATTTAGCGCTTGCTTCATTTTTTGTAGCTGGTCTATTATCATTGGGATCAACCCTTGATAATCAATGCCGAGAGTTCCATCGGCACCTGAGTACACCAAATCGGGATATACTTGTTGTAATTCCTGGGCCAAAAATCCATAGTGTAATTTCTCGGCATCTTTTGAATCGGGGATATTGTCTGTTACCACCGTTGCTGTATCCGAAGCCGGTTCTTGTTCGCTTAATAATTCTTTGGGGCTTTTGAGCTTGTATTGCTTAGGCATAAGCTTGAAAATATGATCAGATGAATCAAGTACAGTTATGTCTTTTTTAATCCTTTCATCCGAACCGGTAACTGTTCCACTTGTTGTCCATAATTCTCCTGCTATTTTCACTTTACCAACAAAGTATCCTGCATATTGGGCATTCGGATTGGTAAGTTCTGTCGGTGGATTGTAAAAAGTGCCAACCGTACCATAAACTGCCGCGCCACTTTTTGTCCCCAATAGATTACCAAAGATCCCATAATTGTAACCATTTGTGCAATTACCTGAAATCCCAGTAACGCCAATTGCCTGTCCGGCATCGACAGCAGTAGTACTGTAAACAGAGCCATAAACCCCACGATTGATCGAACCGCCAGTACTATTGGTAACAGTGCTAAACAACCCATATGTTGTATTGCCAGCGGTTTTGGAAGGGGCGCTCGAAGTTATTCCATTCATATTTGAAGTACCTAAAACTTGAAAAGTGTAAGCCGAAGTGGGGTCAATCCCAATTCCAACTCTACCACTTGAATTGACTTTTACCTGTGAAAAGGCAGAAATAGAAATAAATAAAATAATTGCGGTTAATTTAAATGTATTTGTTTTCATAGTTTTTAAATTTACGGTGAATGAAAAAGTTTATGTAGTAGCAAAAAAAGTCTTGTCTCATGTTGTTGCAGTAAAAGACCGACCCGATGAAAGATGGAAAGATTCAACTATTTGGCCACACCGGCGGGTCGTACCCGGCAGATTTTGGAACTTCGGCAGGGAAATGGTACCCGGTGCGGCCTTTTAAACAAATTTGTTTATGGGCATAGCTGGTTGGTTTTTTTTGTTGATTGAGCTAATTTAACAAGTCCTTTGCAGATAAAAAAATATATTTCACCCCCCCCCCCCATTTTTATAATTCTATATGCCTGTATATCAGTGATATAACAATATGTGTTACATGACATACGATAATTTAATGTGAACAAGGGTTACCTTTTGTCATTTTTGGGAATTAACAAAATAGGGGTTGTCCCATTTTGTCTAAAAAATAAAAGGATTCCATCTCAAGTTATAGAGATGAAATCCTTTTACGTTTTAATTTCAGATATTATTCCTTATCGGTTAAATTTCAACCTTTTCCCTTGTATTCCTGAAACAACATTTCCATCAGCATAAACCAAGTCGCCGTTTACAAAAGTATGGGTTACCTGGTGCGAGAATTCTGTTCCGTTGAAAGGCGACCAGCCGCATTTGTAAAGTATATTTTCAGGAGAAACCACCCACGATTGTGCCGGATCAACCAACACCAAATCGGCATAATATCCTTCGCGGATATAGCCGCGTCGGTCGATGCGGAACAGGTCTGCCGGGGCGTGGCACATTTTTTCGATCACTTTTTCGAGCGGAATCATTCCTTTCCGGCTCATTTCGAGCATGGCTACCAGCGAATGCTGCACCAGCGGACCGCCTGACGGCGCTTTAAAATACGAATGTTCTTTTTCCTGAAGGGTATGCGGGGCATGATCGGTAGCCACCACATCAATTTTATCGTCAAGTAAAGCTTTCCAAAGTGCAGCTTTATCGGCGGGCGATTTAATAGCCGGGTTCCATTTTATAAAGTTACCATGAGCAATGTAATCGGTTTCGTCGAACCACAGATGGTGTACACAAACTTCAGCAGTAATGTGTTTTTGGGCAACTGGTCCCGAAGAAAAAAGTTTCATTTCATCGGCAGTTGAAATGTGCAAAACATGCAGCCTTGTTCCATATTTGGAAGCCAGCGCAACCGCTTTCGACGACGATTTGAAACAGGCTTCAGCGCTTCTGATTTTCGGATGCGCAGAAATTGGCACATACTCACCGTACTTTTCGCGGTAGATGGTAGTATTCAGGATAATTGTAGGCTCGTCTTCGCAATGCGTAGCGACCAGCAATTTGGTATTTTTAAAAATTTCTGATAGCACTTCTTTGTTGTCAACCAGCATATTTCCGGTTGACGAACCCATGAATATTTTAATTCCGCAAACATCTGAACCATTGGTTTTTAGCACTTCGTCCAGATTGTCGTTGGTGGCGCCCATGTAAAACGAATAGTTGGCAGCCGAAACTTCAGCAGCACGCTGGTATTTTAGTTCGAGTATTTCCTGGGTTACTGCCTGCGGATTGGTATTTGGCATTTCCATGTACGAAGTCACTCCTCCGGCCACCGCAGCCCTCGATTCGGTAACAATTTCGCCTTTGTGGGTAAGGCCGGGTTCGCGAAAATGCACCTGATCGTCGATGGCTCCCGGAATCAGGTATTTGCCATTGGCATCAATCACTTTTGCACCGTATACGAATTCATCCGGAATATTATCCCCGGTGAAAACTTTGGCAATCAACTCACCATCAATCAGTACAGCTCCGCTGAAAATCTGTCCTTCATTGATGATCCGGGCATTTTTAATGAGTGTCTTCATATCTTGTGTTTTTAAATTGCTTTTTCGTAACGAATAAACCAACTTCTGATCTTCATTTTCAGCACGCCCCAAAGCGCTTCGTTAAAAATACCACCGCTCATTTTCGAAGCCCCCCGTGTGCGGTCTTTGAAAATGATGGGCACTTCAACTATTTTAAATCCGTGTTTCCAGGTCTTAAATTTCATTTCAATCTGAAACCCGTAACCTTTCAGCCGGATGTTGTCAAAGTCGATGGTCTCCAGAACTTTCCGGTGGTAACATTTAAATCCGGCAGTGGTGTCCATTATTTTCATTCCGGTAATTGTTCGCACGTAAACCGAATCCACGTATGACATAATTACCCGTCCGAGTGGCCAGTTTATTACGTTTATTCCTGAAATATAGCGCGATCCGATTGCAAGATCGGCATTTTGCTGGGTACAGGCAGCGTACAATTTTTCCAGATCTTTCGGATTGTGTGAAAAATCGCAGTCCATCTCAAAGATATATTCGTACGGACGTGCCAGCGCCCAGTGAAATCCGGCCAGATATGCTTTCCCAAGTCCCTCTTTTCCTGCCCGTTTCAGTATATGAAGTCTGTCCGGAAATTCAGGAATAAGTCTGTCAACAATTTCAGCAGTTCCATCCGGCGAATTATCGTCGATAATTAATACCTGAAAAGGTGTTTTCAACGAAAATACTTTGCGAATCATTCGTTCGACGTTTTCTTTTTCGTTGTATGTTGGGATCAGTACCAGATTTTGATGCACGCTTATTGGTTTTAGATTTTGTTACGAAAATACTTCTTTTTATGGATAGCATCCCTTATTCAGCAAATGTTTAACAAATATTAGAATATACCTGAAACGAACAGTTCAACCAAAATTTATTCAGATCGCAATCATTCGTTGTTTTCCGGCTTAAATTAAACAGCTATCTTTATGTCGTTTAATCAATAGAAAAGCCATGTATAAGATAAGTTTTCTCCAACTTCTTTTTTGCCTGATACTAATTTCTTCCTGCGTATCACAGAAATTGCCAAAACTAAAGGTCGTTTCTTCCCCCTCCGGAAGTTTATACACGCAAATTGACAAATCAGGAATAACAGTGATTCCAAATGGCCGTTTTTTAACTCCCTACGGAAAATCGGTTGAAGTGGCGCCACATCCTTTCGGATTGACGCTGAGCGCCGATGGAGGCGTTGCCGTTACTGCCAACTCCGGAACTTCACCCATTTCTATTTCAATCATTAAAAATCTGAGATCCGACCATCCAACGGTTTTGCAGGTTCCTCCCGGACCGGGCACCGACAAGGGAGTACTCGCTTCTGTTTTTATGGGTTTGGCTGTTTCTCCGGATAATAAAATCGTATATGTGGCAGGCGGTCAGGAGAATAAAATCTACCTGTTTTCGGTCGGTTCAGGAGAAAAACTGGATTCGATTGATTGTTCTGTTTCCGAAAATGGAGGATTAACTCCGGATGGCTACATCGGCGACATAAAACTCAGCAAAGATGGCCGGTATCTTTATGCTGTTGATCAGATGTTGTTTCGCCTGATTGTGATTGACACCCGGCAAATGAAAATTATTGGCAGTGCAAAAACCGGAAGATATCCGTTTGGTGTAATCCTTTCGCGCGACGGACAAAAAGTGTATGTTGCCAATGTGGGCATGTTCGAATACAGCAAAATCGGAAACATTGAGGCCGAAAAAGATTATACGAATGCATTGGATTTTCCTGCGTTTGGCTTCGGTTCCGAAGAAATGAAAAAAGGAGCAAAAATAGGCGCTCTTGATATTCCCGGGCTGGGCGATCCGAATGTTCCCGAATCGTTTTCAGTGTGGTCGTTTTCGGTAAAAGATCCTTCAAAACCCGAAATTCAGGCAAAAATAAAAACCGGTGTTTTGGTAGGCGAAACCATCGAAGGCATTCCTGCAGTTGGAGGTTCGAGCCCAAATTCGCTGGCAGTAACCGATCGCTATGTTTTTGTGAGCAACGGAACCAACGACAATGTTTCTGTAATCGACATCGTTCACGACACGATTGCCGCCGAAATTCCATTGAAATTGCATCAGGCAGTAAAACAGTTTCGCGGCGTAATCCCTTTTGGGCTGGCTATTTCGCCCGATCAGAAAAGATTATATGTGGCGGAAGCGGGAGTAAATGCAATTGGAGTGATAGATGTTCCAACGCTGAAAGTCATTGGACACATTCCCTCAGGTTGGTTTCCTTCAAAACTTGAAGTTACTCCTGATGGAAAAACGCTGGTGGTGAGCAATGCCAAAGGTTTCGGCAGCGGCCCCAACGGAGGAAAAGATTTTCAGGAAGGAAAATCCGGCAGCTACATCGGTAATCTGATGAAAGGAACGGTTTCGGTAATGGAAATTCCTTCAGACAAAGAATTGAAAATTCTGACCCAACAGGTTATTGAGAACAATTATAAAATTGAAGACTACCGCGAAGTTCAAAAACAACGGGCAAACAATCCGATTCCGGTTTTTGGCGGCGAAAAGGAATCGCCAATAAAATACCTGGTTTTTATCTCGAAGGAAAATCGCACGTACGATGAGGTTTTCGGGCAGGTGGAAAATGCAGTCGGCGATCCAACAATTGCACGTTACGGGCACAGCGCCACTTTTACCAACCGCAATAAGTCGCTGAAAGTAGAAAACGAGACGGTAATGCCCAATCACCTGAAACTTGCCAAAGAATTTGCCATTGCCGACAATTTTTATGTTGATGCGGATGTTTCTGCCGATGGACACCGCTGGTTGGTGAATACTTATCCGAATGAGTGGGTTGAATCGGCGGTGGCTGCAAGTTACGGTGGAAACCGGGAATACAAAGCCAGTTCGAAAGCGCCGGGAAGCCTTGCCATGAACGGTTCAGCGGGTGCTATTTATCCTGAAGATTACAACGAAGCGGGATCGATGTGGGATCACCTCGAACGCAACAATGTTGAATTTTACAACTTCGGATTTGGAACCATGTTCGAACCCTCCTTTTACGAAGATTCGTTCAAATATTCAGGAGCTAAGCATTATGTGAATTATCCGGTTCCATTGCCCATGTTTTCCCGCACCTCAAAAATGTACCCAACATATAATATGGCCATTCCCGATCAGTTCCGGATTCATCAGTTTATAAAGGAATTTGACGAAAAATGGATAAAACCCGGTGTCGAAATGCCTTCCATCATCACGGTAATTATCCCGAACGATCATGGTGCAGGCGAACGTCCCGGGGCCGGTTATCCTTTCAGGGAAAGTTACATGGCCGATAACGATCTGGCAGTTGGCCGGATTGTTGAATATTTATCGCATACGCCATTCTGGAAAAATATGGCCATCGTAATTACTGAAGATGATGCCCAAAACGGTGTCGATCATGTTGATGCACACCACAGCATTTTGATGGTTATTTCGCCGTATGCAAAGAAAAACTACATATCGAAAGTACATTACAGCTTCGGAAGTATTTTTAAAACTTTCTGGAACGTTTTGGGAATTCCTTATCTGAATCAGTATGATGCGGCAGCCAATGATTTCGCTGATTTTTTTAAAGCTACTCCTGATTATTCACCCTATAATGCGGTTCCGGTTGATGCGCGCATTTTCGACCCTAAAAAAGCGCTGACTCCTTTGGATGAGAACTTCGATTGGGAGGCTGTGAAGGAAACGCCGCTGATTGACGATATCAACGATATGCAGGACGATCAGAAAGAAAAACCGGAATACAGGCTGGAAGACCAGAAAAGGAAATAAATTCGGATTTATATTTACATAGCCCGTTGACTGAAGGCAAACGGCAAAGGATATTGCAAAATAGTATGATGCATCTATCCTTTGCCGTTTCGCTTTAGCGAACGGTCATGATCACCCCCTTTAAAAAATAACAACCTAATCCATTCACCTTTTTTTTGTTTGAAAATACCTCTTGATTATCTTCCAATTTAAATCTTTCCGTCTTTTTGTTTAACAAATCGTTTGCAAACATTAACAACTGTTTGTCGCACCTCATTAAACTTTACTTATTCAGGCTTGTCTGAAAGGTATTGAATTTTGAAAGCTATGAAACAAATTGGAAACTATAAACAAATATTGAAGATGAAGAATTTATTGATTTTGCTGTTTTTAATTCTTTCGACAGCAGGGGTGGTTTTTTCGCAGGTACCTCCTGCAGCAAATGCAGGTGGAATGAGCGCGGTTCAGAAAAACGGAAAAATAAAAGGAAAAATTATTGATGCCGACAGTAAAACACCAATGGAATATGCCAACATAGCAATTTATCGTAAACAAGACTCAAAACTTGTTACAGGTGGAATGGCCAATGGTGCCGGAGAATTTGAAATTGGGGAATTACCAATGGGTGCCTATTATGTGGAAGCCAATTTTATCGGGTTCGAAAAAACAACTGTTGCCGATGTGAAAATCATCCCGAATTCAACGACTGTTGACATGGGAACGATTGAACTGGAAGTTTCGAGACAGCAAATTGGAGCAGTTGAGGTGGTGGCTGAACGAAACCGGATTGAGTACAAAATCGACAAAAAAGTAATCAATGTAAGCCAGGATATCAATGCCGCCGGTGGAACCGCAGTTACAGTACTCGAAAATACACCTTCGGTTGAAGTAGATATCGACGGAAATGTAAGCCTTCGCGGATCATCCAGCTTTACTGTATTGATTGATGGACGTCCCAGCGTATTGTCGGGTAGCGATGCCTTGAGGCAAATTCCATCATCGGCCATCGAAAATATTGAAATTATTACCAATCCATCAGTTAAATACGATCCTGACGGCATGGCAGGAATCATTAATATCGTGATGAAGAAAAATATCCTTTCAGGATTTAACGGGATTATAAACGTGAATGCAGGAACCGGTAAAAAATATGGTACCGACCTGACATTGAACTATAAAACAAAAAAATACAATCTGTTTTTCGGCGCCAACTGGAATGACAATACTGACGAAGGAAGCATGAAATCGAGCCGTGAAACATATAAGAATGATACCACCACTTTCCTGATTACTGAAGGGATTCGGAACCAGACAAGAGGTGGGCAGCAGCTCAAGGGAGGTTTCGATTATTTTTTGTCTGACAAAACTTCGGTAACAGTTTCAGGAGAAATCGGAAAATACAATTTTGATGGCGAAGGTGGCGGAAACCTTCATGAATACAAGTCTCCGGGAACATTCAACCTTTATACCTTACAGGATAATAAATCTTCAAGACAGGGGAACTACGGAAACGCAACAGCGAGTTTTCTGTCAAAATTTGATGAGGACGGAATGCACAAGTTGGAAGGTTCTTTTAATTACCGAAGCCGAAATGGTGAATCGTTTGAAAACATCGACGAATCTGTTTCTGATGCAAACTTCAGTAAAACCAATAATTTTATGTCGCGCGTAAATACTACTGAAGATGAGAATTCGAACGATTACCGTCTGAAGGTAGATTATACCTTGCCTTTGGAAAAAGGTACGAAATTGGAAGCTGGTATTCAAAGCCGGATAGAGCGTGAAACTGAAATCTTTAAATTCAAAAATTTCGATCCGGTTTCAGGAACATTTGTAAACAATCCGCTTTTTACAAGCGACATGGATTTCAAGGAAGATATTCATTCCATCTATTCAACTTATTCAGGAAAATTCACAGGTATTCAGTATATGCTTGGTTTGCGTGGCGAATATACCAAACGGTCTATCGATCATTCCACTGCTGAAAAACCTTACACCCTCGATCGTTTTGATTATTTTCCTTCAGCTCATTTTTCATACGAAATGGCAGACAAAAGTCAGTTTATGACCAGCTATTCGCGCCGCATCAACCGTCCCGGTGGACGTGAACTCGATCCTTTCCCGAACTATATGAACCAATACACCATCCGTATCGGTAACCCTGATCTGAAGCCGGAATACACCGATTCGTATGAATTTAGTTATATGCGGAGGTTTGGGAGTTCGTTTGTTTCGCTCGAAACTTTTTACCGCACCACCAACGATTTAATTACACGAGTGCAGGAATTGAAGGATGATGGCATTTTTTACATGAGCACACAAAACCTGAACCGCGACCATTCTATTGGTGGCGAGCTTATGGGAAACATCAACATTACAAAATGGTTGCTGGTAAATACCAGTTTCACCCTTTACAATTATAAACTGCAAGGTGAAGTGTTGGGCAAATCGGTTGACAGACAAAGTACCAACTACTCTGGCCGCCTGAATACAACCATTAAATTCTCGGGAGACAGTCGTATGCAGTTAACCGGTTTCTATCGCGGCCCGTCGGTTTCGGCACAGGGAGATCAGAAATCAATGATATTTACGAACCTGTCGTATCGGCATGAATTCATGAAAAAGAAACTCTCGGCCACACTCAGTGTACGCGATGTTTTGGGAACTGCAAAATTCGAAGGAACATCGTTTGGCGACGATTTCAAATCAACTTTCAAGATGCAACGGGAACCTCGTGTAGTGATGCTGACATTAAGTTATAAGATTAACAACTATAAAATGGACAGACAAGCTCCTTCTGAACAACAAGGTGAAGGAGGAGGAGATGATATGTTTTAATTGAGAAACTGAATTTTTAACGCAAATTCAAAAAGCGGAATCAGGGCAACCGGGTTCCGCTTTTTTGATCAAAAAAATGGGTCATCTTTTCAGATAACCCATTTTTAGAAATGATGATAGCAAAAAAATTACAATGTGGCATCTCCCGGATTCCAATCGCATGGAGTTAATTCTCCAGTTTGAAGGGCATCCAGAATGCGGATGATTTCTTTAACATTGCGGCCAACGTTCAGTCCGTTTACTGAAACATGCTGAATGGTTCCTTCAGGGTCGATGATAAACGTTGCACGATAGGCAATTTTATTTACAGGTTCCAGAATTCCGAGTTCTTCTGAAAGGGATTTGCTCGTATCAGCCAACATTGGAAATTTCAATCCTTTCAATCCGGCATGGTTGTTACGCCAAGCAAGGTGCACAAATTGTGAATCGATTGAAGCGCCTACCACATTGGTATCACGTTTTGCAAATTCTTCGAAATGGTCGTTAAACGAAACGATTTCTGTAGGGCAAACGAAAGTAAAATCGAGTGGCCACCAGAAAAATACGGTCCATTTGCCTGCAATGTCGGCGTTGGAAATAGTTTTAAACTCTTTGCCCATTTCGAGCGAAACCACTGCTTCTTTGCTGTAATTCGGGAATTTTTCTCCGATAGTTTTCATGTTATACGTATTATTAATTTGAAATTCTTAAAAATTATAGACAAATATAAGCCTTGATTGTTCGTCAGTCAAATCGAATTTTTCAATATTGAATAGACAAAAACTATCCGAAAAAATTCATTTACTTGAATTTACGATAAAGTGTTCGATTTACATTTAACCAGCCGTTTCCGGGGTATTCAATAAATTTCAAAAGTTGGAACTTTTATACTTGGTGTTTCTGGAAGATAATTTTACCTTTAGATGTTTTTTTGAACAAACATAAATCATTTCATTCAATACCTAAATTCTAATTATTCTAATTAAATTTTTAACCAATGGAAAACAAGTTTAGCAGAAGATCATTTATTGCAACAAGTGCAACTGCCGCTGCTGCCATTACCATTCTTCCGAGCAATGTTGTGTCGGGTATGGGACACAAAGCGCCAAGTGACAAATTAAATATCGCAGTAGTCGGAATTGGCGGTATGGGTAATAGTAATTTGAAAGCAGTAAAAGCTACCGAAAACATTGTAGCTCTTTGCGATGTGGACTGGAAATATGCAGCCCCTGTCTTTGACGCTAATCCAAATGCAAAAAAGTATAAGGACTGGCGTAAATTGTATGATGAAATGGGCAAATCAATTGATGGTGTTGTGGTCGCAACTGCCGACCACACACATGCCATCATTGCATCTACCGCCATCACGATGGGAAAACATGTTTACGTACAGAAACCATTGACTCATTCCGTTTACGAATCACGCCTGCTCACCAAACTTGCAGACAAATACAAAGTTGCAACTCAAATGGGTAATCAGGGTTCTTCTCAGGAAGGCGTAAACCTAACCTCCGAATGGCTTGCCAACGGTGAAATTGGTGAAGTAACCAAAGTTGAAGCATTTACCGATCGTCCAATCTGGCCACAAGGCCTGAACACTCCCAAACAAGGACAATGGGTTCCTGAAACATTGGATTGGGATTTATTTACAGGTCCTGCACAAATGCGGCCTTACAACGAACTTTATCACCCATGGAACTGGCGCGGTTGGTGGGCTTACGGTACAGGTGCATTGGGCGACATGGCCTGCCACATTTTGCATCCGGTATTTGTTGGTCTCGAACTGGGTTATCCAACAAAAGCGCAGGGTAATTCAACCTTGTTGCTTCAGGATTGCGCTCCTTCGGCACAATCTGTAAAATTAACTTTCCCTGCCCGAACACCAAAACGTGCCTGGAAAGGATCGAAAAAGGGAGCTCAGCTTCCTCCGGTTGAAGTATTCTGGTACGATGGTGGTATCAAACAAATGCTTCCTGAAGGATGGCCAGCCGGTAAAAATCCAAACGATCAGGGTGGTGGAGTGATTTTCCACGGAACAAAAGACAAACTGATTTGCGGATGTTATGGTGTGAATCCTTGGTTGTTATCAGGGCGTAAACCTGAATCTCCAAAATTCCGTCGTCGTGTTGAAACTTCTCACGAAATGGATTGGGTTCGTGCAGCCAAAGAAACTCCTGAAAATCGCGTACAGACCGCTTCTAATTTCAGCGAAGCAGGACCATTCAACGAAATGGTTGTAATGGGCGTTTTGGCCGTTCGTTTACAAACCCTGAACAAAGAATTTATGTGGGATGGACCAAACATGAAATTTACGAACATCGCTGCCGACGAAAAAATCAGAATCGTTATGGAAGATGGTTTCAAAATTCAAGACGGTCACCCAACATTCAACAAAACATGGACAGATCCGGTTCCTGCAACTGAATTTGCTGCCGAACTGATCAAACATACTTACCGCAAACCTTGGAGTCTTCCTGATATGCCGGCATAAGTTTTTGAATGAATGAATATTTTAGAGGTGAATCCGTAAGGGTTCACCTTTTTTATTTCTTTCAAGAGTAGATTTATCGTTTCATTTCTGATTTTAAAACAGAATACCTATTTTCACCAAAAATAGAAATGCTTATTTTTCGAAAACAAAAATACCATGGGAAACAATCGTTCGAACATCAGCCGCAGGAACTTTCTGGGTAATACTTTACTGGCAGCAACTGCTGTCACCATTCTGCCATCAAATGTAATTGCGGGGTTGGGGCACAAAGCTCCTAGCGACAAGCTCAATATCGCCGGAATTGGCGTTGGCGGGATGGGTTTTAACAACCTGAGCAACATGGATACTGAAAACATCGTCGCTTTGTGCGATGTCGATTGGAAATATGCAGGGAGAAACGCTTTCAGGAAATGGCCGCTTGCATCAAAACACCAGGATTACCGTGAAATGTTTGACAAGCGCAAAGACATTGATGCCGTGATGATTGCAACTCCCGACCATTCCCACGCCTTGCCTGCATTGATGGCAATGAAAGCCGGAAAACATGTTTACCTTCAAAAACCGCTGACCCATTCGGTGTTTGAATCGCGGATCATGACTGAAACCGCCTTACGATATGGAGTTGCTACCCAAATGGGAAATCAGGGAAATTCAGGAGAAGGAATCCGAAAGATTTGCGAATGGATTTGGGCCGGAACCATTGGTGAAATCACCTCGGTGGATGCCTGGACCAACCGGCCAATATGGCCTCAGGGGCTGGAACGTCCAACCGACAAAATGCGGGTGCCGAACACACTGAACTGGGACTTGTTTATCGGGCCGGCAAAGTTCCGTCCCTATCATGAAGTTTACACCCCCTGGAACTGGCGCGGCTGGTGGGATTTCGGAACAGGTTCGCTTGGCGACATGGCCTGCCATATTCTCGACCCGGTTTTTAAAGCGCTGATGCTGCAATATCCAACAGCAGTTGAAGGCAGCTCCACACAGATAAATACAGAATCAGCTCCCACAGCCGAAAAAATTACGTATTGGTTTCCCCGTCGCGATAATTTGCCGAAAGTGGGTATGCCTGAAGTGAAAATAACCTGGTACGATGGCGGAATGTTGCCTGAACGTCCAACCGAATTGACTGACGGCGAACCAATGGGGAATAGTAGCGGAGGTGTAATATTTTATGGCACCAAAGGAAAAATAATGTGTGGAAGTTCTGCTGCGAATCCAACATTGCTGCCAAGTTCAGAAATGGCACATTTTAACGAACCTGGTAAAACCATCCGTCGCATACAAAATGCCGACACCAACGGGCACGAACAGGATTGGATACGCGCTGCCAAAGAAAACAAGGAGAATAGGGTAGAGGCCAGTTCAAACTTTAGTTATTCCGGGCCGCTCAACGAAATGGTGGTAATGGGCGTGTTGGCTGTCCGACTTCAGGATTTAAAAAAGCGTTTGTTGTGGGATGGAAAGAACATGCAATTTACCAATATCGGTTACGCCGAAAAAATAAGGGTCATCACTTCCAATAAATTTGAGGTTGTGAACGGCGATCCAAAATTTGACACCAAATACGACACGATTCCGGCGCTTGCTTCTGCGGAAGAATGGATCCGGCACAACTACCGCGATGGCTGGGAGCAGATTTAGATTATTACAACAAATACACATTACCATGATTGACATTGACGAACTGGACGAAAAGTTCAGCATTGAAGGCGAACTTGGATTTGCTGAACTGGAAGAAGATTTGGTTTTTATAACGGTTTCGAACAAATTTGCCGATGCCGATATTTGCCTGTACGGCGCACATGTGACGAGTTTTAAACCGCGCAACTCGATGGAAATATTGTGGATGAGCCCCGACAGCAGTTTTGAAGAGGGCACACCCATTCGCGGAGGAATTCCGGTTTGTTTTCCGTGGTTCGGGCCGCACAAAACCGATCCGGACAAACCACAGCACGGTTTTGCCCGGCTCATGTACTGGGATGTACTCGAAACTGCAACTCTGCCATCAGGAGAAACACTGGTCAGGCTTCAGCTTTGCTCTTCGGAAGAAACAAAAGCATATTGGGAACATGACTTTTGTGCTGAAATGAAAATTGTTGTCGGCACAATGTTGAATGTAACGCTGAAAATCACCAATACTTCAGAAGTTCCGTTCGAATACACCTGCGCTCTTCATTCGTATTTCAGTCTTTCGGCCATCGAAAACCTTTCCATTGAAGGGCTGGAGGGTGTAAGTTATTTCAATCAGCTTACCGGAGAAAGGGATGTTCAGAAGGAATATTTCCTGCACATAAATGAGCCTTTTACCCGCCATTATTTAGGTACAGAAACTCCGGTCGTCATTGAAGACAATGCTTTCAACCGCCGGATAAAAGTTGACAAATCAGGAAGTAAAGTCACCACCGTTTGGAACCCGGGAGAAGAAACCTGTGCCAAAATTGGCGATTTGCCCGACGATGCCTGGGAAACTTTTGTCTGCGTTGAAGCCACCAATGCCTTCGATTTTCCGGTACAGCTGGTACCCGGCGAATCGTTCGAAACCTCAGCAATTATTGGTTTGGAAGAGAAGGTTTATTTATAAGCGACGGTCAGCGTGGCTTGCAGTTAAAAATTAATCCTGAAGAGTTGATAAAAATAACCAGAGCTGTTGTTGGCGATTTGGCTGAAAAAAGCGGGAATCCTACCACTGTACCGGTGATTTCCCATGCTCAATCAGATACTTGTTGGTGGTTGAAAACTGGTGATTCCCAAAGAACCCACGACTGGCTGACAATGGCGACGGATGTACCGATTTCAGGACCAAATGTTTGTTGGCATCAATAAATTCGCCTTTGCTGATGGCATAATTTCCCCAAAGGATAAAAACCACATTTTCAAGTTTATCGGCTACCAGATGAATAACCGAGTCGGTAAATTGCTCCCAACCCTTTTTCTGGTGCGAGCCGGCAGTGTGCGCCCGAACGGTTAAAGTCGCATTGAGCAACAAAACTCCCTGTTTGGCCCAGCGTTCCAGGTTTCCGCTTTTGGGAATGGGCGCTCCTGTATCCGCATTAATTTCCTTGAAAATATTTCGCAGACTGGGCGGAAAGTCAACGCCATCGTTCACCGAAAAGCACAAGCCGTGTGCCTGTCCCGGACCATGATACGGATCCTGACCCAAAATCACCACTTTCACCTGATCGAACGGACATTGTTCGAAAGCGTTAAAAATCAACTTTGCAGGTGGGTAAACTGTTTGGCTGGCATATTCCGATTTCACAAAACTGGTTAGTTGTACGAAATAAGGTTTTTCAAATTCATTCTGAAGCTGTTTTTTCCAGCTTTCTTCTATCTTAACATCCATAATTATTTCTGATTTTGATAAAGCAAAGTAGCCATTAATTTCTCAGTATTCAATTTCATTTTTACTGCCACCAAGACACGAAAACACAAAGATTTCACAAAGTTTAGTTTATTGCAATTCATTGCTTTGTGTTTCTTCGTGACTTTGCGCCTTTGTGGCAATCTTTTTATTGTATTTTTATTCAAAATTAAAATCATGGATATTCTAATACTTTTTGCAGCATTTTTCCTCGCATTATTGCTCTCATACTTCATCCTGAAATCAAAACTTCAGAAACAACGAACTGATTTTGAACGTGATAATTTAATTTCAGAACAAAACTTCATTCAGCAGAAATTTGAACTTGAAAAGGAAAAATCCTTGTTTGAAGACCGCAACTTTTCATTGCTGAAAGAAAAGGAAGAATTGAATCAGCAAATTCAGTTGTTTCGGACTGAAAATGGTATTCAAGGTCAGCAGTTGGCGCGGGCAGAGGCAGATTTCAGCAACCTTCAGGAAAAACTGGAATCGCAGAAAAAGGAAATGGAAAACCTTCAGCAAAAATTTACCACCGAATTTGAAAACATAGCTTCAAAAATCCTGAAACAAAATACCGAAGATTTTTCGAAGTCAAATCAGAAAGGCATGAATGAAATGCTGCTGCCGCTGAAAGAAAAAATACAGCTTTTCGAGAAAAAGGTGGAAGATACGTATGAGAAAGGGTTGAAAGATCAGACCGACCTGAAAGCGGAACTCAAAAAGCTACACGATTTGAATCTGAAAATCAGCGATGAGGCCAATAACCTGACACGTGCCTTAAAAGGCGATGTGAAAAAACAAGGCAACTGGGGTGAAATGATTTTGGAACGTATTATGGAACGGTCGGGGCTTACCGAAGGTCGGGAGTACATCAAACAGGAAAGTGTCCTTTCCGAAAATGGGCAACGTTTTCAGCCCGATGTGGTGATTCATTTGCCCGACCAAAAACACATTGTGGTTGATTCAAAAGTTTCGCTGGTGGCTTATGAACGGCTGGTAAATGCAGAAAATGAAAAAGACCGCCCGGCTTTTGTAAAAGATCATTTAATTAGCGTGAGAAGTCACATTAAAATACTGAGTGAAAAGCATTACCAGCATTCACCGAATTTCAACAGTCCCGATTTTGTGTTGCTGTTTATCCCGATCGAATCATCGTTCAGTATTGCTGTCCAGGAAGATCAGGAGCTGTTTACCTACGCATGGGACAATAAAGTGGTCATTGTAAGTCCATCTACTTTGCTGGCAACGCTTCGAACAATCGCATCCATCTGGCAGCAGGAAAACCAAACCCGGAATGCCATCGAAATTGCACGGCAGGGAGGCGCTTTGTACGATAAGTTTGTGTCGTTTATTTCGGATATGGAGTCGATAGGGAGAAGCCTTGACAGTACGCGAAAAACCTACGATCAGGCAGTGAACAAGTTGTATGTGGGTAGCGGAAACCTGGTGAAACGGGCCGAGAATATAAGAAAACTCGGCGCTAAAACGACCAAAGAATTACCGCAGGAATTAATTGGGGAGTAGCATTATTTTGTAAAATGATAACCTGGGTACATAGCCGGATACTCATTTTTGTAATTAAATGGGAAACGCTTTTTTCTAAATCATTCGCGGACGGACAGTTGCTCTGATCCTTTATATACCAATATTTCACCGCGCTGGGTTAGTCCAATTTTTTTCATCAGCCTTCATAATCAATTATAGGGTTTCTACTGTGCCTTATGATTTTCTAATAATGCTAAATCGAAGCGAGTGCGCAGGCCGTCAAAACGCCCGGCTGAGGGTTCGTTTTGACAAGATTTTTGCTTACTTTTCATCGAATGGAAAAGTAAGGGCCAGTCCGGCCTTAGGACAGAAAATGTAATTTATTGGTAGATATTGAATGGAGGCTATTCTTCCCGGTATTCCGGCTCCAGGCCATCTTCGCACAAATCTATGGGAACAATCCAAACCAGGGGACGATCGTTTCCTTCGCCGCCTTCTGATTCGCGTTTGGCTATTTCAGAGCCGAAAAATACTGCGATATGATCCTCCGGAATATTGTCATCTTCGTCTGTTCCAACAACCACCGCATTGATCCCGTCAATCCGGACAAAATCACCTTTCTCTAAAAATTGTTCTTCCATCTTTGATATTAGCTTGCTTTTAAGCGAACAGCAATTGTTCCGTCTATTTTTTCCTGGGCATAGTCGAGTCCGATTTTCATGTTTTTAACATTTGTGGAAGGACTGTCAAACATGGCATCGTTCATGATATTCTCGCAAATGGCGCGAAGACCGCGGGCTCCAAGTTTAAATTCGAGGGCTTTATCGACGATAAATTCCAGCGCTTCTTCTTCAAAACTCAGTTCAATATTGTCGAGTTTGAATAATTTAACATACTGCTTGATCAGTGAATTGCGGGGTTCGGTCAAGATACTGCGCAAAGCCTTTCTGTCGAGTGGTTCCAAATAAGTCAGTACCGGGATACGGCCAATGATTTCAGGAATTAAGCCAAACGATTTTAAATCCTGAGGAGAAATATACTGAAGCATGTTGTCGCGGTCGAGATGATCGGCTGATTTTTGAGCGCCGTAACCAACGATTTTGGTATTCAGGCGTTGTGCAATCTTTCTCTCGATCCCATCAAATGCACCACCACAAACGAATAAAATATTTTTGGTATTAACGGCAATCATTTTCTGCTCCGGATGTTTGCGTCCGCCTTGCGGTGGAACGTTAACGATGGCTCCTTCAAGTAATTTTAAAAGTCCCTGCTGAACGCCTTCGCCCGAAACGTCGCGGGTGATGGAAGGATTGTCGCCTTTACGGGCGATTTTGTCGATTTCGTCGATGAAAACAATACCGCGTTCGGCAGCTTCCACGTTATAATCTGCCACCTGAAGCAGACGTGTCAGCAAACTTTCAATGTCTTCGCCAACGTAACCGGCTTCGGTCAAAACTGTGGCATCAACGATGGTAAAAGGAACATGCAGCATTTTTGCGATGGTGCGGGCCAGCAATGTTTTTCCGGTCCCGGTCTCACCAACCATGATGATATTTGATTTTTCTATTTCAGTTTCATCGGTTGAAACCGGTTGATTGAGCCTTTTGTAGTGGTTATAAACAGCCACCGATAAAATTTTCTTGGCCTGATCCTGTCCGATTACATACTGATCAAGGAAGCTCTTGATTTCTCTTGGCTTCATCAGTTTGATCATCTTGGTGTCAACCTTAACGTCCTTCTTAAATTCTTCCTCAACAATGGCATGAGCCTGTTCAACACAATTGTCGCAAATATGACCTTCAATTCCGGCAATCAGAAGGTTGACCTCTTTTTTATCACGTCCGCAAAACGAACATTTATCCATTTTCATGTGTTTCTAATTTGTTTTTTAATTGTCAGATGGAACTCCCCATCCGCCAGCTGGCGGATCCTCCTGTGTCCCGATTTATCGGGATGGTCGTTTCATCTTCAAAATATAATGGTTTTTGCAATTTAAATTGCTATTTATTATTTCTGGCTAAAACGTCATCAATCATCCCGTATTCTTTGGCCTCGGTTGAAGTCATCCAGAAGTCGCGATCAGAATTTTTTTCAACTTCTTTGTAGGATTTTCCACTGTGGAAAGCGATAATGTCGTACAATTCTTTTTTCAACTTTTGGATTTCACGGGCAGTAATTTCAATATCGGAAGCCTGGCCCTGTGCGCCGCCCATTGGCTGGTGGATCATTACGCGCGAATGTTTCAATGCAGAACGTTTTCCATGTGTTCCGGCGGTAAGCAATACTGCGCCCATCGAAGCGGCCATTCCGGTACAAATGGTGGCAACGTCCGACGAAATGTATTGCATGGTATCGTAAATACCCAATCCGGCATGGACGGATCCTCCGGGAGTATTGAAATAGATCTGGATATCTTTTTTTGGATCAGACGATTCGAGAAAAAGTAGCTGTGCCTGAACGATATTGGCGATGTAATCGTCGATCGGGGTACCCAAAAATATGATACGGTCCATCATCAGCCTTGAAAAAACGTCCATTGAAGCAACGTTTAACTGACGTTCTTCAATAATGTAAGGAGTCATGCTATTGGTAAATATAGAATCAAAACGATTTAAATTAAGGCTGCTGATTCCCAAATGTTTTCGCGCGTATTTGTTGAATTCTTTTCCGTCGTTCATAATGTAGTTCCTAATGATTAAAAAAATATGAGAATTGATTTTAAACTTTTCGCAAAAAAGGTTAAAACTAATTCTCACAAAGTTAAGAAAATATACTTTTGGCTATACGACCATTCAATTAATTTTCAAGCATTTTGTTAAACTCTTCATTGCTTACTTCTTTAATGTCGAGTGCAACTTTGGTTTTGATTGCTGTAATGATGACATCTTCCTGCGCTTTTGAAACTACTTTGCGACGTTCTTCCTCATTTTTCATCATTTGATTGGCGTAATTTTCAAGGTGTTCATCGGCAACGTTGCCCAGCCCGTATTGACGGAATTGCATGGCAGTCATTTCTTTGGCCAGTGCATGAACATCTTCTTCGGTAACCTTCAACAGCAATTGGGTCAACGCCTGCAAAAGGTTCGTCGAGTAAAATAAATTTCGGATCGATGGCCAGCGCTCTGGCAATTTCGGTACGCCGTGTTTATCTGGGACAGAATTTCGAACTTCGTTAGTCACTCAAAGGAGAAAAAAGGATTTATCCACAAATCGCACAAATGAACCCCAATGAACCCAAATCAATAAAATTCCCTATTTGTGTTTATCTGTGTCTATTTGCGTGATTTGTGGAGAAACAGTTTTTATGTGTTT